>OKKB01000041.1_pt1 | contig 91017 bp, 47 predicted proteins | sample 1613931 | NCBI WGS metagenome assembly OKKB01 (sample SAMN04436893, study PRJEB24849) | human gut metagenome | biome: human gut; feature: NICU; material: stool | host: Homo sapiens | place: USA: Saint Louis, MO | collected 2012-02-08
TGATCTAAATTTTTTTTTTTTTTTTCAAAAGTGAATTTTTTTTTTTGTTTGGCAGAATGCTATTGACGTTGTTGATCTTTAATGAATATAAAACTATTTAGACATTTACCTAAATCAATAACAAGATCAATAATAATGTCTAAATTTTCACCACCAATCAACCGTAATATGGTTGAATTAGATCGTTCATTTTTCTATAAAGAAGTACCATTATTAGCTGCTTATTTCCCTAATCCCAAATTTTTAGGTCAATTTGTTAAATCTTGTCAAAATGATATTCTTTATGTTCAAACCGTAAAACATATTATTTCCATGGATGATTCTAAAGCCATATTATTACGTGATGATGTGAAACTGATATCTGATTTAAACCCGGAAACACAATTGAAAATTAATGAATTTGGAATAATATTAAAACCTTATACTTTAAAACTTGATTATTCATTTTGGAAAAGTGAAGAAATTTTGAAAAGTATATTACCAGAAAATTTAATAGATGATGTACCTAGTGGATTTAGTCAAGCAGGTCATTTAGCTCATATTAATTTAAGAGATGAATATAAACCATTTGGGAAATTAATTGGTCAAGTGATTTTAGATAAAAATCCTCTGGTTTTAACCGTTGTTGATAAAGTTAATACCATTGCTAATAAATTTAGAACTTTCCCCTTGGAATTATTAGCAGGTGAACCAAATTATATTGTTGAACAACTGGAAAGTGGATGTAAATTTAAATTTGATTTTAGTAAAGTATATTGGAATTCTCGTTTAAGTACTGAACATGAAAGAATAATTGGTAAATTCAACCCTGGTGATGTTGTTGGAGATGTCTTTGGAGGTGTTGGTCCATTTGCCATTCCAGCATCTAAGAAAAATGTCATTGTTTTGGCAAATGATTTAAATCCTGAAAGTTATAAATATTTACAAGAAAATATCAAAATAAATAAAGTTGAACCATTTATTAAACCTTTCAATTTAGATGGAAGAGAATTTATTAGAAAAGCACCTGAATTATTACTTCAATGGCACAATAGTCAAAATGGGATTATTGAAAAGAAAATCATTAAAAAAGTTTCAATTGATGATAATAAGACAAAAAAAAATTTTGAAAGAAAACCCATTATTGAAACAACCAAGATTCCTAAATTTTATCATCATTTTGTTATGAATTTACCTGATTCTGCTTTAACTTTCCTTGATGAATTTATTGGATTATATGGTTCAAATCCTCAATTGAAAACTGATCCTGAATTCAAATTACCAATTATTCATGTTCATTGTTTTGAAAAATTTGAAAATAATGAAAATCCAACTCCAGAAGAATTACATAATCGAGTTTATGAAAAGATTTGTAAATTAATACAATTCCCATTAAATAAAGAGAAAATGGAATTTCATGAAGTTAGAATGGTTTCTCCTACAAAACCCATGTTTTGTGTATCGTTTGAACTACCGGAAGAAGTGGCCTTTAAACAAAGTAAATAGTGGCAATGTATTATACGACGGATGTATATAGGAAGTTTAGTAGTTTGACACTGATATTTCATAAAATAGAGTTTATTCTGGTCCGAGTCTGTTCTGGCTCGGTTTTCCCGTATTTTGTAAATTGATGATCAAGAATATAACCTGACTTACATTTATTAACTAACCATCATTTTGATTAACAATTATTGTAATTGACTCTGTCCAAGAATGAGTTTGATCTTTCACCATCATTGTTAAGACAAATTTACTCCTTTACACCAGGATAACTATTAACTGAACTGGTGAATACAAGACTTAGAATTACTAGGCTATCTATTTACAAGAGTTGAATCGAATAAAAATATGAAACCATACAAGTCCATTTCAATTCTGACTCGTAATTAATTGCAAAATTATAAAAAAACAAATCTTGTGCAAGACACTACTCTTCGCTTTTTATCTAAAACACACAACCCTTTTGATAATTCCGTTCCATAATGATTTATTATATATAAACCCCCCATTGGGGTTTTACTTAATTCTTTACTGTTATTCTTTGTTTAACTTAATGACCAAAATGTCAAATCCACTCAAAGTAATAGATATTTCAGAAGACTCAATCACAACTGCAAGAGAGTTGCTTGATGCAGCAACTTCTCAAGGGTTTTTATTTCTTGAAGGACATGATTTCACTCAAGAAGAAGTTGACAAATTATTTGAATTATCGAAATCATTTTTTGAATTACCAAACAATTATAAATCAAAATATCCAGTTGATTCTTCAAATCATGGATATGTAATGATGGGGAAAGAAAATCTTGATCCTAATGGTCAAAAGCAAGGTGACCCAAAGGAAGCATTAAATATTGCCAATTTGAATTTTGAAACTGGTAAATCTTTAAATATTATTCCTGATTGGATTTCGGAAAACCAAGAAAGAGATGAGTTGATTTCAAACACAATTCTTAGATTATATCGATTATCTATTAAGATTCTTCGTATGCTTGCTCGAGCTTTAGAAATCGAGGATGATGAAACCCACAGAATAAAAGGTGAAAATTGGTTTGCTTCAAAATATGCCAGTGATTCTGAATCTGGATCTACATTTAGACTTCTTCATTATCCATGTCAAACATCATTAAATCCAGAAAGTGTGATAAGAGCCGGTGCCCATACTGATTATGGTTCAATGACACTTTTATTCCAAAAAGAGAATCAAGAAGGTTTGGAAATTTTTTCTCCTATATCAAAGAAATGGGAACAAGTCCCATTCATACCTTCAACTATTGAAAAAATGGCACCTCCATTAGTGGTCAATATTGGTGATTTGTTAAGTTATTGGACGGCAGGGTTATTGAAATCAACTATTCATCGAGTCAAATTCCCTGCTAAAGCACAAGAATTGGGACAAGATAGATATTCAATAGTATTTTTCAGCCATCCTAGTGATAATGCTTTACTAGAACCTGTACCTAGTGAAATTATTAGAAAAATTGAGGGAAGAGGTGCTAACAAAGAAACAACATACATCACAGCTAAGCAACATTTACAAAAGAGATTAGCTGCTACTTATGGATGGAAGAAATAAAGTTGTTACCACCCTTGGGTTGTGTATAATGTAGTATCCATCTTTATTATTTTTTAATTGACAATATTTATAAATTCTATGGCCATTACTAGTAGTTTGGGTGATAATTGCAGTGTAAAGATGGGAAGCGGAATTGTTGTTGTTCGCCTTAGCGCGAAAATATAATAACAACCGCGATCACTTGCCTAATGTAGTAAGTACAAGCGCATAATCTTATTTTTCTGTTCTTTTCTCTTATCAGAAACAACCATCTAATCTCTAACAGCAACAACAACAACAACGGGTCATCATCAAAAAATTATGGAAACACATTGATCTGATCTGATATTCTACTAAGCCAAATAATAAATTTTTTTTATTATTACTTCTATTACAACTGACAAGCCACAATCTTCTATACATTTTGCATCAGTATTTGGTACCTTATAATATATTATTTTTATCTAAAAGCTAAACAACAATAGAAATCTAATCTCCCGCATACACTGGAAATCAAGAAATTTTATTTATGCCCAACACACCTTTACTTCTGATCAGATCTCCTAGATTTGACAGACTCTCCCCTAGAATCACAACAACAACAGCCACAACAACTGATCCCAATGGTATTGTTGATATTATCAACCAACAGGAAATACAAAATTATAAACTTGGTATAATTCTTCTTGTGATTGCATTGGCTACTTGGATTATTGGATTAGAATTGGTCAATGCGGTATTAAAAGGAGATGATTATGAAAAACCTTGGTTATTTGCAGTGATCACTGGTTCATGTTTCTCAATAAATTTATTACCGGATATAATTCTACTTAAACACTGGGAAGTTTTCGGTCAAACTCAAATTGAAGAAGACTTACCATTACTTCAAACGAAATCAAAAGAAAAGAATGAAGATGTTTCAGAATTAACTCCCAAGGAAGTGTTTATTTTGGCTTTTCAAATCGCAGTTATTTATTATTCATATAATGTCCTTGGGATGTCTGCGTTAAAGTTCACATCAGCTCTGAATCAAACAGTCATGGGTTCAACAACATCAATGTTTACTTTGATTATAGGAGTAATACTCAAAACCGAAACTTTTACAATTAAAAAGGCACTATGTGTAATTGGTAGTTGTTTGGGTGTCTTTATGGTAAGTTTTAGTAATACTTCAGCGGGGCAAGGCAAATTCCAACCGAAAAATCCCGTTCTTGGAAATACATTGGCATTGGGTGCAGCATTAATGTATGGTTTTTATTTACTTATTATGAAATTTAAATGTGGTACTGGGGATAAAACAACTAATGAAAGAAGACTTTTCGGATACGTGGGATTAATAACTTTTGTAATTGGTGTGCCTGTGTTATACGTGGTTGATTTATTAGAAATTGAAAAGTTTCAATTCCCTCCACCAAATAATACTATTTTAGCTAGTATTTTTATTAATGGTATATTTTCTGTCATTTCGGATTATACTTCTGTGTTGGCCATGTTGTTAACTTCTCCATTGGTGGTATCTTTAACTTTAACTTCAGTGATTCCTATCACAATTTTCATTGATTACCTCGTGTTAATATCGACTGGAAATTCTGTGAAAACAAACTTTGTGTATGTTTTCGGTATTGTTTGTATATTGGTTGCCGTTGTGTTGGTCAATGTTAACATAACATCAGAAAATGATTTAATAGAAGAGGTCATTGAGCATGCTCTTGAAGAAGCAATTAGAAATGATGAAGTAATGTCACCAGTGTTAAGTCCATTATTGAGTCCTAGAAATAATGCTACAAACGTTCTTGGCCTGCAGTTACTGCCTCATGCTTCACCCATTAGCATTTCATTATTTTCACCAAAACTCAAATCTAAACATCCTCTTAGAATATCCCACTTTAATCTTAATGAAAATGATGAAACCGAACCAACTTTTAATGCAAACCATGAACCATTGTATGGCATCACATCATCACCACCAAATATTGTTGTTGTTCAAGGCAAAAACCATCAATACCAAATAAAACGAAATATAGATGAATAGCTTTACAATATAGAAAGAAATAGAAAAAAATAATATAATAAATATATAATAATACATATCAGTTTAGTCTCTATTAATACTTGTGTGTAAAACGTGTTCTCTCATGAATAAAGATGAAATGACACCAAGAACAATTGTTGCAAAAGCAAATCCAAAAGCTCCTTTACACCCGGCATCGTATGAAGCTCTTATAGCTTCTCTAACATATTTAGGAGCTTCATTCACGTACTCTGTACTATCCAAAGCTTTGGCAATGATCTTTGCCGCTTCACGAGGATCAGAAACCAATTCATTAATTTTCTTAGTCAACTGAAGGAGTAAAACATTTTGGAAAACTGCCGTTGCAGCGGACACTCCTAGTGTAGAACCTGTTGATCTAAAAGTGTATTGAATTGATGTGGTACAAGCTTGATATTTTAAAGGTGCTGCAGCAATCAAGGCAAGTAAAGTAACAGTCAATATACACGAGTAACCCAATCCTGAAGGAATCAACAATAAAAACTGTTGCCAAGTTGGAATGTTAGGAGTAAGTAACGCTATTTTGCCAATACCAAAAATGGCGAAAATACCAGCTAAAACTGCCAACTTGTAATAACGACCGGTTTTTTTCATATAAATCCCAGCTCCAACCGATCCAAATGAGACACCGAAAAAATTAGGCACCAATCTCAACCCATTTTCAGTAGGTGTTAAACCAATGACAGAACTATAATAAATAGGAACATAGAACAATGTTGTGAAAATTGACATGGTATAGAACCAATTGGTTAACGAAGAAGCTAAAACTGTTCTATTAGCAAACAATTCAATTGGTAATATTGGTTCTTCTGAGACATAAAGTTCAACTGCAACAAAAGCTGTCAATAATACAAATGCGGAAATTATTAAACCAATGAATGTAAATGATGAATAAGCAATTTCTCTACCACCCAAGGAAGCTGCACTTAAAAACACCATAAGTGAACTGACCAAAAAGAATGATCCCAAAAAGTCAACACGTTTCAATTTCTCTGAAACATTACCTTCCATACCCAAACCAGGTGAACCTTCTGGTAAATTCAAGAAAAAGTAAATTGCGAAAAAAACCGACAAGGCTAAAGGAACTTGCAATATGAAAACATATTTCCACCCAAGCCAATCAGCTAATAAACCACCTATGGCCCCACCTGATGCAGCTCCTAATCCAAAAAAAATATTAGCCAATCCTTGGTAATATCCTCTATCTCTCAATGGAATTATATCAGACATGGTAATAGTCCCCAAAGAGGTCAAACCTGAACCTCCACAACCAGTGACAAATCTACCAATAACTAAAACCAAAACTGAATCAGCAGCACCACAAATGGCACACCCAACAGCAAACAAAGTACTACATCCAAGTAATAATGCCTTTCTTCCGAATATATCGGATAATTTACCAAATATAGGTTGGAAAGCTGCCGAAGATAATAAATAAGCAGTGGCAATCCAAGAAATATTGGACACTGCATGTAATTCAGAAGCAATTAAAGTTAATAATGTAGTAACCACGGTTCCATCCAAAGCTGCTAAGAAAGATGCCATGAATAAACTGGAAACAACAGTGTATAATTGAGTTTTGGGTAAGGCATAACCTCCATTAGGATCATCAATTTCATAATGGGTTGTTTCTGGTGTTGATACTGATCCATATGTATGAGTTTTCAAAGCATCATTACTTAATAATCCTTCATCTTCTGCAGCTAATTCACCAGCAACAATTCCAGGAGCTTCAGTAGACACATCTTGAATAACATTGGGACGTATTGTATTTTGATCCTGTATAGTCATATTCAATTGTAAATCAGATATAAGAAAGAATGTATCCTTTTGAAAGAAAGAAAGGAAAATAAATTGGAATGAAGGGAGAAAAATTTTTTATCCAAGTTAAACTGTGGATTGAATTTATTTATAATGTTGGAAAGAAGGAAGGAAGAGAAAAAAAAAATAGCTCAGACTGCGGGAAAACTAAAACGAAAAAAAGATAAGAAGTCAAATTACACACGAAATTTATTGACCGGGTTTCGGGACACCATAAACAACAACAGCGGTACAACAGAACAGAACAGAGTTGAGTCTGTTTATCTAACAGTTTATTACAAAGTTTATTTGGAGTTTTATTGTTGTCTTATAGAAGTGATGTTACACGAATCATGTTTATTGTCATGCTTATGTGGTAGTAGTGAGAAACAACTGGCCCCATAGCTCTACAAGTTAATGCCAATCAAAATTCAATGAAAAACTTTTTAGTTTCATTAATTAATTTATGGAGAAATGGAAAAATAGAGATGATGGAAAAAGATGGATGAGAAATGCCACTCGATCGGATTTATCACAAGTGGGGGGCTTTTTCTGGTAAAAGTGATAAACCCGAGGAGCTCAAGCAGTTTTTTGTGCAAGTACACGATTATGGTGGAGGCACGACAGTACGACACGTCTTGGAGGCAGCACTACAGTACATTTTTTTTCCGCGTCGTCATAAATAGTCATTTACCTAATTATATTGCCAGTATCAATTCAATTCCATCATACCGGTATGTCAACAATAAAAATCACTAATGAATCAGTCAAAGAAGTTGTTGCTTCAGTGGTTCCAATGAATATTCAATATTCTGGTCCAGCAAACACTGAAGATTATTTCGCTCCATCAAAGACACAAGAAACTCAACCTGATGGTACACTCCTAGATGTTGCTTATTTTAGAGGATGTAAATTAGTTGGGAAAACTTTGGAGTTAGACAAATATGATGTTAAGGGTTATGTGATAAATAAGTCTGAACATTTGGTGTCTGATAAGGAAACTGGTGAAGTTAAAACTGCAGTAACCTACATTCCAGTAGGCAATTTCCAAAAATTGACAGTATATGGGCATGATACATTACCTAGTCGAACTAATCAATGGTCCCTCATACCAGAATATTTGAGTATAAGTAATATAGTTAATGAATAGACGTATACCACTAGGTTTAATATAGAAGTATTAGAAATCCATGCTCTTTCTACAAGTTGTGGAACCTTTTATGAGAAAAAGAAGAAAAAAAACTTCACCTAAAGAAAAAAAAGATTGTTTCGCCCAAATATTTGTTCATTCTTTTCACGATTATGGAAGAAGGAGAAGGACTTTTTGTACAAAGTGATGAGGAAAGTGATTATGATGAACCCGCAACTAAAAGAGTCAAAATAGAAGAAGATTCTGATCTCGAACTAAATGAGTCTGATTGGGAAGATGTATTTCTTGATAATATTGCTGACCCTGCACCATCGGAGTTTTCAATCACGATACAACAGAATGATATTGATCATCAAAGAAAAGAAAGGATAAAACAACTAATCAGAGAGAAACAAAAACGTGTTAGTATTCATTACTTGAGTATGGTATCTTATATAATCCATGCAAGGTTTAGAAATCAGTTAATCAGATCTAAAAGAGTTCAAAAGTTGCTTAAGAAGTTGATTCCAGATCAAGTTAAAAAAATATATAAAAAATTTAAGAAGAATATGGATATGCAATCTGCTGATGAACAATTGGTATACATTCTCAAGTATTTAATTAAATGGTTTCGAAAAAATTTCAAACATGATTCAAATGGGTTGAGGGTTTTAGGTTATTCGTTTGATCCTGGTAAATTCCCTAATAATGCAAAGAATATCTCAAATGAATCCGATTTATTGGCAGTAATTAAAAAGTTTCAACATAATCGAGATACCGGGGCACAAATATTCACAGCAATTTTGAGTGCTTTAGGTTTTGAAAGTCGTTTGGTCTTTTCCATTCCCCTATTGTCAATTAAAAATACCAATACTCAACCAAAATTGAACCATGAAATTTTAAAAGTAAATAAAGACAATGATTTGTTATATCCTTATTTTTGGACAGAATTAATCAACCCATTGGATCCGTCTGAAATCATAGTCATGGAAACCCAATGCTTTTATGAAGAAGATAAAAGGCTACTTAGAATCAAACGTTATGGTGGCACATTATCACAAAGCTTTACTGATCAATTTTACCCCATACAAAATCAACTTTGCCAAATGTCAATGCATTATGTGTTGAGTTTAAACTCGGAGAACCTAATAGTTGATGTCAGCTCGAGATATATGAAGGATATTTCTTATAGATGGTTTAATAGATTAGACTTGCGGACAGATTTGGGGAAATCTGCGTTATTGCTTCAATCTTTGTTGCGTATTTTCAACAGAATGAAAAACTATACCACCGATGACTATAAAGAATTAGACAGTCTAATGCAAATGGCAATGATTAATTATACGATTCCTGAGACTTTTACTGCAATGAAAAATAGTCCTAATTTCATCACTCCATCGACTCTTAGGTATAACGAAGTTATCATGCCAGATACTAAACCTGTTAAGCGAATAAAAATAAATAACAAAAAGGAACCGGTTTATTTCAAAAATAGTTTACTTGTTGGGAAATCTGAACAGCAGTGGAAGTTTCTTGGGCGTTCAATTAAACCTGATCAAACCCCCATAAAGCTTGCTAAGGCAACTCCCCGAACCATATATAACAAACGATTATACAATCAAAATGAAATTAATGATCCTAGTTTGAATCAAGTGAAGTTATACAGTTTTAGCCAAACATGTCCCTATATTAAATTGAAAGTTACTAAAACAACAGATGGTAAGCTTATTCTCCCGAGAAACAAGTATGGTAACATAGAAATATTCCGTGAAAATATGATTCCAGATGATTGTGTATGGTTAAAATTAACAAACATTGAAAATATACTAAAGAATAAAGCTCAATTTGTTCCTGTCGTTACCGGATTTGCTTTCAAAGCTGGTCAAGCTATACCTGTTAAACAAGGGGTAATTGTTTTAAAACAAGACGAAATTCCTATAAAGAAAATTTGGCTTGCTGGAAGAATAAAAGAACACAAGGCACAACTTGCACAAAGACGTCTAAAACTTTTATATACTTGGAGGTTTATTTATAAACATTTACAAATTAAAAAACGTCTTGACGATCATTTATAATCCGGTGGTGCCTCGGATATCATTAGTTTTAAAGAACTAAAAAATTTACCAAGTTGAACTTGTGCACCATCGTTTTCACCTTCGAATTGAGACCTGTCCAGCATTTTTTGTAGCAGCAAATCAGTATACCCGTGTGGATCTTTTGGTAACCATATTTTGGGACTTTCATATTTGAATGCTGGATGGAGATATAACAATTTGTGGTTCAGGTAACATGTATCGTCAGTGTTGGGGCTACTGCTTTCTGATATTGGTTTTGCTCCATCTTTAAATGTTTTATCTGAAAGAATTGGCAAATTGGAAAAATGGGGGATATAACGATTGTAAATGATGGTATTGGCAAAAATTGTCAAGATCAATATTCCTGTCATGATCCAACCTTGTACTCTCATGGGGTAGCCACCTTTATCATTTTTCAGAAGGAAAAAAACACCAATTAAACAACATTCGAGACAATAGACACCAGTATAGAGATGAAGCAACGCTGTGGGGTATAGTCTGCCAGTTGTTTCTGATTCATTGATATGACTGTATACATATTTGAGTGCATACTTGTAATACAAGATTGATAAGTTGAGAAAGAAAATGATGAATATTGATATCAATGGAGAAATTATTGAGTACGAAATACCAATACATGCATAGATTGAATACACTGCAAATGTCGTACCCCATTTTATTTTAGGCAAATTTGTGATACGATTAAACTTTTGTCGTGGTGTTATGTCAATGAATTTGCAAACTATCAAAGATTGAATTAATGGACTAATTCTTAAAAAGTTGTTGCCACAAAATGCAAATGCCCGGAGAGATATATACTGAAAGAAAAAAGTTGCTGATTTGGGTAGATTGGTAGCAAGTAATACTGGGATTGAAGTTGGTTGATCTATTATTTGTTTCAATATCACCGTGACACTTGACAGAATGGTGACAACTAAAAACTGTTGCACAAACAAAAATGCAAAGTACCATTTCTGTAAATCGATTTCAACCTCACAGCCAGTTGTTCTTCCTTTAAAGTATGTTAGAAATCTGAAAATGATCATGACAATCTCAGTCAAGACGCCGAGCAATATCGAAGGTAAGAAACCAGCTATTGTTTCTCTTGCCTCTTCTGGGAACTGGTATATCCATTCTAAAAAGGGTAATAACTGAGTTAACAATGGTATTTGTGATACCAAGCCAATCAATGACACTGGAATGACATAGAGAATTATGATGCTGATAAAGGCAATTGTAACCAAATATTTTTCAAACTTGCAAGCTATACCATCATTTCGACAAACATTTCTCCATATGATATCATTGGGATTTATTTCGATAGTTGTTTTGTCAAGGAAACCTTGTGATTGAGATAAAAGACATTGGTGGGCAATATAGGAGCCTTCTTGAGAAGTGAACTCAATAAATATTTTACTGTGTTTGGCTAGTTGACCTTCAGCAAGTTTTAATTTTTCTTCGTCTATTTTTTGGTTGCATTCAGAAAGGGTTTGGAGAGACCACTCGTACATGGGGATTGGTTTTTGAAAACAAAATATTCTTAACCATCCTGGTAGTGTAATGCGAATTGTTCGCTCAATTTGTGGAATCCTAATTGGTCCCAGATATAGTGGAGGGTAAAAATATATTTCATGAGTTTCAATAAATTCCTTGATTTCTTCTACTGAGTCCCCCACTGAAGATCCACACCATTGCGCCTTTTTATGGTAATATTTTTTGAGTCCCAATACTTGCGATTTTTCCAAATAATGTAAAGCATCTTGAGCTATTTCCACCTGGTGATCAATTATTTCAAACTCATTTATATCCCAAATATCTTTAATGCCACCAGGCACTACTTGGAAAATGGTTTTCAACACTTCATGGTTTTGCAAATATGGTGGAACATTTGAAATTAGTAATGTTTTCGCCATGACGGAATCTTTGTGTGGCTGTGACAACAAGTACGACTGTCTTATAATCACATAACTTTGGAATTCATAAACAATCAACCAATGGAAAAACCCTATTGTTATTAGTCCCATTAAAAAATGAGCATTTAGTCTTGACACATTGGTGGTAGCAATATTTGATAGACTAAGTTTGTCCAATCCAAATGCTGTATATTCTGTGCTGCTACCGGTATAATTTATTGGTATGAGTATGACCATATTGAGGGTTCCAATAAATAGGAAAAATAACAGTAATACACTAATGAATCTAATAAAGAAATATGCATCCAACCCCAACGATAAATAGGTGTTAATGCTGCATTTCAACGTTGGAACTATCCATTTAAAAAATCCTCTTGGCAAAGTCTCCATTCTTTCATTTATGGGAACGCAAAAGCACCGAGGTTGGTATAAATAATTGAAAACTGGTCTGAGTAAACAAAACAACGTCAATTGAATTGTGCAAAAGCATAATGATGTGAATAAAGTTTTCATAAGAACACTAAATTCAATTCCTGATGATGAATGGGCAAATCCTGTTTGTGTGGTGTTAAGAAATTGAGCAAATTTTTGAGAATTAAAGATATCCATATATGATTTTGTCAATGTTTGATAATCATATTGTTCAACAGTGATTGACAGCATGGTTTTTGATGAATTGAGCGGCTAATAAGAACAACTATAAGTAAACCATTTTCATAATATTTCAAAAAAAAAAATTTACCAAATTGGTTGCCAAACTAAATGAAATCAATGAAAAAAAAAATCACTCTCTTGCGGGGAATCGAACCCCGATCACGCGCGTGACAAGCGCGTATTCTGACCGTTAAACTACAAGAGAACTTCGATGACGAGAAAATTTATGCACATTGTGTACCCATATTGCTCTTCAGAATATTTTGAATGATAGAAATGGATATATAACCAACCTGAAAAGGTTAAGTCAATGATTATTAGATTATTATTCTAAAAGAGCAATGTTAAATATATATTTTGTGCAATAAAGACCGTTGTAGCGAATGGAAACATTTTCTTAAATTTGTTAATTTTTTACCAATTTTTCATCCAAAACTTTATCTCTACAAATAAATACCTTCCAAGCTTTTAGCTTGGTGAAATTAATGACAATGTCAGTGGAGTATTTAGTTGAGTAAAAAACACAAACTATATAAGTTGTCAAATTAGATATGGCCAGTTGTTCATTTAATGATACAACGGTTTCAATAAATCTGTTATAAAAACTGATCGTCAAACATTATTTAAAACAACAGATCAACACACACCTAATGAGCATTATTTTCAAGCTCAAAAGAACTCTTGTTCATATAATGTAAATTAACAATCATTTACGTGTTGATTACAGTTCTGGTCATTCTGACCTATTCAAAACTTCACTAACTTCTTGACTATAAAGAAACTAAGACTAATAGTGCATCTACATGAAAACAATCAGACTGTTATGTATAAAAAAATACTTATATTAAACATAATCGTATACCGTAAAGAAAAATATCCTTTTGAGCTAAGGGATATCTTTCATCCTATAATATTAGTTGTTAGAAAACCAGCCGCATTACAAATACGACTGCTGTCCGCCTTAGGAGGTTTCACCGCATTCGAACTCGACCAGAATTACCATCACAATTAGGTTACATCACTACACTTCAACTTACATCCCGTCGATCTAGCTTCTTCATTTGAAAGGAATTGGAGCGCTTGGGAGCTGCTGCAAGGAAAAAAAAGTAAAGGGAGTGAATTAAGAATTCGCTAAAGGGTGTGGAAATTAGAGGTCTATTTATACCCGGATGAGAATGCGCGCGCACTCGTCAGAAGATGACTCACGCGATCTGCTTGAATCTGTCGTGAGCCAACCGGAGTCATAATATGAGCAATTAAATACTCATTCGTGGCAGTGCTATCGGTATTGGTTTGACTAATGTTTAACATACAATCAATAATCAATTTGATTAATCCCTTTCTTTCTAATACTCTATCTTCGAAATATGAATATGATTGATTTTCCAAACTTTTTTTTTTCACTCTGTGTAATGACCCAATCAATATGACTGATCTTACTCTCTTATTGAATCACTTAGGTGCAAATTTGCCTGCTTTTTTCTCTATTTTATCATCTTTTATAGTATTTTGCTCAAAATGCAATATCATCCTTAGCTATCTTTCAAAACTCGACTAGTTCTATAATCATCATGGGTTAACATATTCTTATACTTTTTACACACTCAAAAAAGTGGGACAATTATATTTCAACAAGTCAGCTAATTAGCTCAGTTGGAATTCTCTTGTAGTTTAACGGTCAGAATACGCGCTTGTCACGCGCGTGATCGGGGTTCGATTCCCCGCAAGAGAGTATTTTTTATTTTTTTGCTTAGTTTTATGTTTTATTTTTTGGTAAAAATGGTGTAGCGATTAGCTCAAGTATCAAAAGGAGAGAGCTGACCAATGATTCGAGTAAAATTGGAAATCAATTGATCTGTGTGTAAATAGAAATATCTTGCTGTATGGGTTAAGAGATAACTTCAATAAATCTTGTATCGTCAACTGTACTATCAAAGAAAAAAGAAATTTGCTTCGTAATGACTTTAAGCTGAGTTTACAAGTTGTAGTTTGTTAATAAATTCCATCTGAAAGCATAGAATGATTAGCAAGGGAAGTACAATCTAAGTTGATTCCATTAACTGATTGATTGTGGTAAAAAAGCCAAAATCTAACAACATTATTCCAGTCGCCTTCATTAGCACGTTGCCATGCATATTTTCATTGATTATCGTCAACCAATCTGTCTTGTTGTCGTCTCCCTATCCCTTTTGGCTTTTTTTTTGTAATCAATCAACTTAGAAAATAAGACTAACTCAGGTGATTGTAGTGTTGTCAACCAAAAGAAGCTTTTGTAATTTTTTTGTATAGAATTAAGAATAATAAAACTTATTAATTGTTCGTAAAGGATTCTTCTTTAATAAGCTACTTGAAGAAGCCGGCAGTTTCAGCTTCCGTCAATTCAAGCAAATAGCTTAATTGGGAGCAAGAATGGTTTAGTGGTAAAATCCAACGTTGCCATCGTTGGGCCCCGGGTTCGATTCCCGGTTCTTGCATTTGTTTTTTTGTTTCACAGCATCGTACTGTTTTTTTTTTTCCAGATTGCAATGGCTTGACGTTGATGTGTTTAAGCCACTTTTGTTGCTACAATGTAGGCTGATATGTGGCTTTGATTTCGGTTGTCAGGGGATCGTAAAAGACTGGTTGATTACGGTCAACAATGTTTCAAGAATATTTTATCAGATAAAGTCATCATTTTTTTGCCAACTAAAAAGTCATATTGAGGAAGAACAAAATTTGAAAGATAACGTTGGGGTTTTACGGAGACTTAGTAATGATAAAGTATTAATTTAACTCGTCTCGTAAAGCGGCAAGGTATTGCTCGTGTGACAACTAACATTTGTCTAGTTTTATTTGACAGGCACCCCACCCAACCCCCTTTCAATTGTTTTTTTTACCACCCCACTTCCTTCCATTGTTTTTACTCCACTTTGCAACTTCTAATATTGAATTCTTTTTAAGTTATAATATTAATCAACATCACTATGTGTATATGTATTTTTGTTTTTGCACTTATTGTGCACACACATTTGAACATCTCAAAATAGTAAAATGACACAAAATCATTATTTGGCTTTACTCAATTCGGAAAAAAATTGAGGGCGACATTTCTTGTTTTGTCCCACTTTGTCTTCGTTTATGTGCAGGAGCTAGACAATCATTATTATTGGTTGTGCTTATATAGGAAAATTCTTTTACTATGTGCTTTATTTTTGGTTTTTGGTTCTTATTCTATAGTGTAGTTTGCTTCAACAAAGATTAGGTCACAATCACATTGCTAGCCAGCTATCACTATTATTAAGTACAGCTAACATTAAGCAAATTGAACGCATATACGCACACAAAGAAACAAAAACCAGTGGGCTACATTTATCTATGTAGTAGAATTCACCACATTGTTACACAAGAACGGAAGTGTGTATCAAAATGGAAAATTAACGAAACTTCCCGTTACAGATAAGGCTGAAAAAAATATAGAATAATGTTATAATACTTACTGTACCAATACCACTATCAACTGGTGAGAAAGAAGTTGGTATCATGGTGATGTGTCAATTGAAAAAAACAAAGGTAGAAGGAGACTACAAACTGGAAGGCAGAAAAGAAAATAATATGATTTGAAATGAAACGAAACTAAAAAGAAAAATTTTTAGTTTTAGTCATTTAATTAATTTATGGTTTCCTCATCCTCCTCCACTGTTTATTCTATCCTCATCTCGTTTTTCTTTTTTTTTCTTCTCTGTCCAGTTATCTATTGAGAATTATCTCAACTGACTCTGTAAATAATGATCTATAATAGTTTGAATGTTGCTGGTAACTTTGACATGAATATACAATAGGGACAACTAATCTTCAGACAATAATTTACGTACAACAACAAGAACAAAGAAAATAGATTGTAGAATGGCTAGAGTATACTGCACATTTCATTCATTATTCATGGATAATAATGGTATTTGCCAGCACTACTGCAAATTTCACATTGATATTGTAGTTTCACTTTGTTCATTCACCTAATCGAAATAATTAATGAAAAAGTGAATGATTCTTTACAACTCATTAATATGGAACAACCAAACGTACCAATTAATTAATGAATCCCACACATAATCTCATTTACTCGTTTCTTTTCTTTTATTTTCTTTTTTTTTTTCAACTTTTCCATATCCATTTTACTGAGTGTGTAAAATGTTACGTTGTTCCTGGTAGTGATACTATTCCTGCGTTAGAGTTAAAATTGAATCTTAGTATTGTCGACGTTTTAGATATTCTGTAGGTTAACATTTATTCTTGGTTTCATAACAATACCAGTGGCTGTGGTTATTGGTGTAGTACGATCAACAGCTTGGATTTTGCATTCAATTAAGGAAGTGGGAAAAAAAAAGTCTTTATTGCATTTGTGTGATGTGTGTTATTCATATTTTGTACCCCATTTAATTACCTAATTAAGTAAAAAAGCACAAACCAAAATTAAAATACACTACCAATTGCAAGGAATAGTTTCTTTCAGTTTATTCCATTTGCAGATACTTTAAATTTATCCAAAATTCTTTCTTATTTTAGTTTCTATTATTGATCTTTCCCAGTCTAATGAAACAATAACAACAACACATAGTATGACCACCCTCTTGTTCCATCACTTGGTTGTTTTTGTTCCCATTTTTTTGTTTTTTCTTTTCCTGCTTCTCCTCATCAAAAATTTTAAGATCGAATTTGGTAATGCTAAATTGTTTATCCGTCTTTGGCTTATAATTAATTTTCTTTTTTAGTTTTTAGTTTTTAACCTTGCTTGTATTCATACATCATCCAATTTATATTCATATATAATTTATCCAAGTTCCCCTTTCTCATATCTTGAAAAATTAAAAAAAAGAAAACCCAACTTTTATTTCGAATCATTTTTGGACCATTTCCTTTTTCCTTTTTCCTTTTTTTTCGTCTTTGATTTTGCATCTTCATACATATAATAATACCCTTGATTCCTATAAGGTATTCCATTAATTTCAGATTCATATATTGAAATCTCGGTTCATTTTAGCCTTATAATTGCTTCTTTTTTTTCTGAATTCTTTATTTATCCATTTTTTTAGGGTTGATTTCATACATTCATTGGAAACTTTCCCCTTTTTTTACTTTCCTTTTTGATACTGTTACTTATTTAATTTCTTCATAAAGGAAAACTTCCATTCTTTTTACTCCTTCAACTTGATTCAAATATAACAAACTAAGAGGGCATTCACTTTTTCAACAAAAAATGGCCAAGGCATCACAAGCAGAAGGACAACCTTACAAGGGTTATTACAATAACAAATCTCAAGGTCAGCCGTATCATGGATACTATAGTGGCTTTAACAAAAGTGCATCAGCACAAATTCATCACTTGGCAAGATCCTTAACTCAAGGAGTCCAATCTCATTACGATGATACCTATACCACAGCAACCATGCACCCTAATGGGATCAACCCAATTTCAGACAAGACTGATCCAACATTAGATCCAGAATCTCCTTCGTTCAGTTCGAAAAGATGGGTGCAGAATATGTGGAAATTATATCAGAGTGACTCTGAATATTACAAGCCAGGTAAATTAGGTGTTGCTTATAAAAACCTTCGAGTTTATGGTGATGCTATTGAAAGTGATTATCAAACAACCGTATCGAACGGGGTATTGAAATATGCCAGAAACATTTTCAACAAATTTAGAAAGGATAATGACGACTATAGCTTTGACATTTTAAAACCAATGGAAGGTTTGATTAAACCAGGTGAAGTCACAGTTGTGCTAGGAAGACCAGGGGCTGGTTGTTCGACTTTTTTGAAAACTATTGCGTGTCGTACAGAAGGATTCCATGTTGCTGATGGATCAGTAATATCTTATGACGGAATCACACAAGATGAAATTAGAAATCATTTGCGTGGTGAAGTAGTATATTGTGCTGAAACAGAAACCCATTTCCCAAATTTAACCGTTGGAGAAACTCTTGAGTTTGCAGCATTGATGAAAACTCCTCAGAATAGACCCATGGGAGTCTCTCGTGAAGAATATGCCAAACATGTTGTCGATGTTGTCATGGCAACTTATGGTTTATCACACACCAAGAATACAAAAGTTGGGAATGATTTCATTAGAGGGATTTCTGGTGGTGAACGTAAACGTCTTTCCATTGCCGAAGTTACATTGGTGCAGGCATCAATTCAATGCTGGGACAATTCTACTCGTGGTTTAGATGCTGCAACCGCATTGGAATTTATATCATCTTTGAAAACATCAGCATCCATTCTTAACGATACTCCTTTAATTGCCATTTATCAATGTTCACAAAATGCTTACGACTTGTTTGACAAAGTCATTGTTATGTATGAAGGTTATCAAATTTTTTTCGGGTCGTCACAGCGTGCTGCCGCTTACTTCAAAAAAATGGGATTTGTTTGTCAAGACAGACAAACCACACCAGATTTTTTAACATCAATAACTAGTCCAGCAGAAAGAATAATCAAACCAGGATATGAGAGATTAGTTCCAAGAACTCCAAAAGAATTCTATAGATACTGGAGAAGATCTCCAGAAAGACAAGCACTTTTGGAGGAAATTGATGAATATTTGGATAATTGTGAAAATTATGATCAAAAGCAAAAAATATTTGAAGCTAATAATGCCAAAAAGGCCAAGCACACCTACAACAAATCATCTTACACTGTTTCGTTGCCTATGCAAGTACGTTATATTATGAAGAGATATTGGGATAGAATGAGAGGAGATATTATAGTTCCACTTTCCACTGTGGCGGGTAATATTGCCATGGCATTGATTCTATCTTCAGTGTTTTACAATTTGCAACCCAATTCATCTTCCTTCTATTACCGTACATCAGTTATGTATTACGCATTGCTTTTTAATGCCTATTCATCAGTTTTGGAAATTTATAATATGTATGAAGGTAGAGCTATTGTTCAAAAACATCGTGAATATGCCCTTTACCCACCAATGGCGGACGCTATAGGATCAATTATATCTGATTTCCCATTAAAAGTTGTTTGCAGTGTTTTATTCAATCTTATATTATATTTCATGGTCAATTTTAAAAGAGAGCCAGGCGCTTTCTTTTTCTATTTATTGATTAGTTTTTGTTCCACTTTGTTCATGTCTCATTTGTTTAGAACTATCGGTGCATTCACTAACTCATTGGCAGAAGCAATGACTCCATCCTCACTTTTATTATTTGCCTTGTCAACATTTAGTGGATTTGCTATTCCTGTGACATATATGCTTGGTTGGTGTAAATGGATCCGTTGGGTTAATCCATTAGCCTATGCTTATGAAGCCTTGATTTCCAATGAATTCCATGGTCGAGTGTTTGATTGTAGCAATATTGTGCCTAGTGGATTTGGATATCCTAAAACGGGTAACTCTGTTGTTTGTGCAAGTATTGGTGCCCTTCCAGGAGAATTTAAAGTTGACGGTGACTTGTATTTGAAATTAGCATTTGATTATTCTTATTCTAATGTGTGGAGAAATTTTGGTGTCCTAATGGCATTCATCATATTCTTATTTGGTACAACCATATTTTTCGTTCAAACCAACAAATCAAGTATTCTGAAAGGTGAAACTTTGGTGTTTAGAAGGAAAAATATTAGGAAAATGCGGAAAATGGAGGAGGATGAAGAAGCCTATATGGATGGTATGGCGCCATTAGATTTTAGTGGTAGTACGGAAATATCTGATTATTCTTATGACTATATGGATCGCAAATTATTGGACACTTCGAATATTTTCCATTGGAGAAACTTGACTTATACTGTTAAAATCAAGTCTGAAGAACGTGTTATTCTTAACAATATTGATGGTTGGGTCAAACCTGGTGAAGTCACTGCATTAATGGGTGCATCGGGTGCTGGTAAAACCACCTTATTAAATGCCTTGTCGGAAAGATTGACCACTGGTGTGATTACTTCAGGAACCAGAATGGTGAATGGTGGTGAATTGGATAGTTCTTTCCAAAGATCTATTGGATATGTTCAACAACAAGATTTACATTTAGAGACATCTACTGTTCGTGAAGCTTTGAAATTTTCTGCTCGTTTACGTCAGCCTAATTCTGTGTCAATCGCAGAAAAGGATCTGTATGTTGAAAAAATTATTGATTTATTGGAAATGAGAACTTATGCTGATGCCATTGTTGGTGTTCCTGGTGAAGGATTGAATGTTGAACAAAGGAAAAGATTGACAATTGCTGTTGAGTTGGTTGCTAGACCAAAATTGTTGGTGTTTTTGGATGAACCAACCTCAGGGTTGGATTCGCAAACTGCATGGTCTATTTGTAAGTTGATTAGAAAATTGGCTAACCATGGACAAGCAATTTTGTGTACTATTCATCAGCCATCTGCTATCTTGTTAGAAGAATTTGATCGTTTATTGTTGTTGCAAAAGGGAGAAACTGTTTATTTTGGTGAATTTGGGGCTAATTGTCATACATTGATTGAGTATTTTGAAAGAAATGGTGCTAGTAAATGTCCACGACATGCCAATCCTGCTGAGTGGATGTTGGGTGTTATTGGTGCTGCTCCTGGTACACAAGCAAATCAAGATTATTTTGAAACTTGGAGAAACTCACCAGAATACCGGGCTGTACAAAATGAATTGCATCGTTTGGAAGAAATGCCAGGTTTAGCAAGTGGAGAAAAGGAACCAGATACCAACCAAGCATATGCTGCATCATTTTGGAAACAATATATCTTTGTTGTTCATAGATTGTTCCAACAATACTGGCGTACACCATCATATATTTATTCTAAGTTTGCCATGGCTGTGTTGTGTTCCTTGTTTAATGGATTCACATACTATAAATCACAAAATTCCATGCAAGGTTTGAAAAATCAAATGCTTTCGATATTTTCCATGTTTGTTGTGTTGACTACTTTAGCACAACAATACATTCCATTGTTTGTTACTCAAAGAGATTTATATGAAGCAAGAGAAAGACCATCCAAGACATTTTCGTGGTTGGCATTCATTGCAGCACAGATTACTGCAGAAATACCCTATCAAGTTTTAGCAGCCACAGTATCATTCTTTTCTTGGTATTATCCTGTTGGGTTGTATCGTAACGCTGTATATTCCGGTGCAGTAACCCATCGTGGTGTATTGATGTGGTTAATCATGACTTTGATGTTTATTTACAGTTCGACATTAGCGCAATTTTGTATCTCATGGAATCAATTAGCCGACTATGCAGCCAATTGGATTTCATTGTTATTGACAATTTCCATGATATTTTGTGGTGTCATTGCCACAAAAGACAGTATGCCAAAATTCTGGGTTTTCCTTTATCGTTGTACTCCATTGACTTATTTAACATCAGCTATGATGTCAATTGGATTGGGAGATTCGTTCGTTAAATGTGCACCAACGGAAATTTTGACTTTCCCACCACAAACCCCTGGAGTTCAAAAATGTCAGGATTATATGGGAGCCTATATTAGTATTGCTGGTGGTTATTTATTGAATCCTGAAGCCACTGATAACTGTAAATTTTGTATCATGGATAAGACTAACCAATTTTTGGATTTTATGAATATTTCCATTCATAATTTTGGTAGAGATACTGGTATTTTCATTGTGTTTATTGTCTTTAATATGGCTGCTACAGTATTTTCTTATTGGTTGTTCAGAGTTCCAAAAGGTAATAGAGAAAAGGGAAGCTTTTTCGATAAATTGCCATTCTTGAATGGTGGTGGTGACACCAATCATGAAAACGTTTAAGAAACAGAGTCAAAAAATAGTTATTAGATATATTTATATTCGTATGTATGTACAATTATTATACCCCCTATCAATGAAACGCTTGTTTTATATATACATATGTGTGTAAAGAGCCGAAGAAAATAGTACTAGGTATTTCCCCCCTTGCAGTCATGAAAGTATTTGTTAATATATCTTCCTGATGTTTAAGTGGTTGTTACTTGAATGAAATTTTGAATCAAAAATTTATCCAATTTTTCATGAATTCCAAAAAAGCATAAAACTTGTAATTTCCATTAGTAAACACTCTTGTGTTCAATAACTAGGAAGTTTAATTCATGAATAACATTTATTGCTAACAATAAACTGGTTTTAATCAATAATATCAACAGTTCAAGTAATTGAAAATTATTTAAATCTGCTCAAATTATGCTGGTATATAAATGCCAAAATATTATCTTGCAACAAACAGGTCCTATAGTGTAGTTGGTTATCACCCAAGGTTTTGATTTGATTAAAAACCTCCTTGTAACTCCGGTTCGAATCCGGATAGGACCTTTACTTTTTGTCAATTTTTTTTACTTGACCATAATATATAAGAAGCCTTGAATGTCGTAGGGAGGCAACAATGAGTGAAGTGCTCAAATGAATAGACTACATTTCTAGTATTATTTATTAACGGAGAAATAATGTTTTCCCCACTATACATAATTAAAAAAAGAAATGTGTGTATAGGTTGTTAATTACTATAAAGTGAAAGTCAACAGCGGAAAAAATGAACGAAATTGAAGCGCAACTAAAACGGGAAGCAAAAAGAAAAATGAACATGGAATGATGTCCCACAATTCAACTTTATCACACACTTTAAATATTTTTTTTGGTTTTTTTAATCTTCATTCATTCTTTTTTCTTCAAAACACATTAGTATAATTTTCCAAATAATCAATATTCATTCTTTGATTAATATCTTAAGATGTCATCTACAAAAGAAACTACTCATGAACCTATACCTGATGAAACTGAAACCCAAGACATTCCAGAATACGATGATACAACAACAGCGATAGTTGATTTCCCCACTTCATTCAATTTTCTAGATACAAATGATAGTCCTGATATTCGTAATACCAAATACAAGTCACCAACAGATCATTTGAACTGTCCTATTTGTCAACAACCATTTATTAACCCACTAACAACTATTTGTGGCCATACGTATTGTAAAGAATGTATATATGAATGTTTCAAAATGGCAAAAACAAATAATAATAGTCGAACCGATGAATTAACTGGTTATTGTCCTTTGGATAGAACTCCTTTAGATGGAGCCAATATCAATGACTTATTCCCAACTCCATTAATAATAACAAACTTGATAGATGAACTTAAAGTTTATTGTGCCAATCATGAACGAGGTTGTGATTGGGTGGGGACAAGATGGGAATTAGAACATCATGTTAAAGATATTTGTCAATATACTGGGGTGCGATGTAATGGTTTAAGATCAGATGGATCAATTTGTCAACTTATTATTGAACGAAGATTTGAAGATAAAGAACCGTCTCAATGTGTTCATTTAAAATTTGAATGTGAATTTTGTAAAACCAAAATCACGAAAATAACTGAAACGAAACATCTTGAACAAGAATGTTTATTTAATTACAAAACTTGTGAATTATGTGATAATGATATGATACCAGAGAAAAATATGGCACGACACCAAGAGAATTGTCGAAAAATAGGTAGATTCATATGTCCAGCTCATGAAATTGGATGCAAATGGATTGGAACAAATGAAACTTCATTGGAACTTCATATAGAAAATAATTGTCAACTATATCATTTCTTACCCACTTTTACTACAATGAAAGATAAAATGGATTCATTAGTTTTGGAAAATGAAACATTACAAAAGCAAATAAATAAGATGTTAGATTCAATAATTCAAGGAAAAATCACCAATTTAGGATATAGTGAATCAATTGAAGAAATCAATAAATTTGAATCAATAGAGGATCAAGATAAATTAGTGTATTTAAATTTTGAAATTGATCGATTGAAATATGAAATAAATGAAAGAATAATCCCATTTATGAATAAATCAACCGTTAATGAACGAGAAAATATGATGAATAATTTGATCAATGATAATTTTATGATAAGAGAGGATATGAATGTACAACGAATGATGATTAATAGTTTAAGGAAACAATTGCAATTTTTGTTGTTTTCCAAGAATAGAAATACCACTCTAAGTGGTGGTGTTGGTGGTACTAATAATATGTTTCCATCTATGTTTCCTACTGAAGAACTGGGATTAGGTAACATATATGAAACGGTTTCTCGAAGTAATTCTGAAGAAAGATTGAATTTGAAATTATAAATAGATGTGTATATCTAGATTAGAGAGCTTATAGGAGTGGTGGTTATATCATCTATATATACAGGATATTTAACTCCCGTGACGTGCATAATTGATATAGGAGAGAATAATAATGAGGTGGGGTATTCCACAAAAACTGAAAATAGAATAATTGTCGGATTTAAAATTATGAACAAATATAGGGAAGATGCCGAAGACGATGACGGGTGTGAAAATTATTCAATAAACTTTAATAAAAGACATGAGAGGTTACATATATTCTCAGCATTCGGTTTATTTGTTTGTTGCCAATTACGTATGTTTGTCTTCTCACATGCAAGATCTCGACATTTGGTCCAACAGTTGACTACCGTACCTCACCTAAAGTTCCTAAAACTTATTCAGCATTAATTCAATTATAAAAGGAAACTACATTGGACTAAATTGTTCTCTATCTACATAATTAATGTAATCAACATTAAAAATATAAGTGCATGAACGAACATGAAATGAAATCTAAAGATCTCCCCTATAAAACCCCACAAGAAATCTCTGTAGTCATTAATAGCAACAGTGTGAAAATTACTCGAAATAGCAAAGGAGAAAATTACTAAGTGATATAAACCTTGTATTAATTATCTCTTCCTCCTCATGCTTATAATATAAACTTGCAAGTATCACAACCAAATTTCATCTAGTATAAATTAAAGATTGAAATTTCTATTTCACCCAACAAGAATTTTTGCTTGTTATTGCTGTTAACTCTTGCTCTTCTTTTTTCTAATATAAAATTAAATAAATATTTCCTTCCTCTTTTTTAAGATTTGTAAATTCTTATATTCTATCATCTTATTCTATTCTTGTACTACAGTGTTTTATCAGTTTAGAAGGTTCAATTAATAAATTGTCACTTTTTCTTTTTTAGCAAGTTTTCAAGTTCCTTTCACAAGCCAAAAGTAGCCAAAAAATTTCACAGTGAATTAAAACAATACGCTTCGTTATTTTTTTTTATTGAGTAAAGTTTTTGTTTTACATTCTTTCTTGCCGAAGTTTCTTGTTTTCAACAACGCAACACAAACCCCCCAACAATTACTACTACGCCTATTTCTTTTCCCTCCATTCATTCAAATACCACGAATTTCAATAACTTCCCACTCAGATCCCATTATTTCTTTCCCTTGACAGCTAAACTTTCCCATACCAACTTGAAATATGGAAACTTTAGAAGTTCATTCCAAAGATTTCCTTATTAAATGGATTAATGCTCCAGATAATTCAATTATCGATTGGGAAGCTAAACCATTGAAAAAATCAATCAATTTTTCATTTTATAAAAAGAAAGAAGAATCACTCAATCAATCAGAAACGTCTTTATTAGATACAAATTCAACTGCTGCACTTGAACCACCAACTGCAATTGCACCACCACCACAAAGAACAAGGTCTAGATCTGCCTCGACTGCTTCAGTCAATCAATTTACTAAATCAAATGACGTTTATCGATCAAAATCTAGAGCTTCAACTTTATTATCAATCAATGAATCAGATTTAATATTAATCAAGAATTATAATAAATTAGTTGCCAATGAATTGATTCATGGGAAATTTGAAGTAGAAAAAGGTGGGATGTTTGCCTTTGTTTTTGATAATTCATTTTCGAAAACAATTGCTAAACTGGTTCAATTTTCTGCTAAAATCGTTAGTAAATCTAAATCAGAAGAACATATTGCTCAACAAAAAGTTGTTGCTGAAGTTCATGATCAACATTTATTTGATGAAAATGACGTTGCTCCAGGAGAAACTTTACAAAGTATCATGTTGAAAAAAAGAAGAAAGAAATTACAAGGTTTTACTAAACGTTATTTTGTATTGAATTTTGGTAGAGAAACTTTGTCTTATTTTAAAGTTGATGATAATAAGTTGAGAGGTCAAATGCCAGTGAAAGACTGTATAGTATCGGCCAATCCATCTTCTCGTGAATTTATTATTGATTCAGGGATGGAAGTTTGGCATTTGAAAGCAATTAATAAAGCTGATTTTAATGCTTGGGTTAATGCCTTTAATACTGTTAAAAAGGAAGAAACTGTTGTACCAACGTCGACCACCGAAGAAAGTGATTCAAAAGAACCTGTTATTGCAAGTACTCCATTAGGTGCATCTAATTCTGAATTACAATTGATTGCACAAAAATTAGCACAATTGAAAACGGAAAATCCATCACCTTTAGCTAATGAAATTCATCAAGATTTCCTTAATTTACTTACAAGGGCCAAAGGACAAAGTTCCTCTTCACCTGGTTCAGCTGATGTTCAATCAGTGTTTTCTTCCGATTTCCATGATGCTGTTGATCATTTTGACGAAACTGGTGTTTACTTTTTGGATGATGAAGGTAAAATCCAAGAAGATGAAGAAGTCGCTGACGATGGAGAAAGTTCGTCAGAAGAAGAAGAAGAAGAGGATGAGGAGTTTGTACAAGTTGCTCCTAGTGGTGTACATGCAGATCAAGGAATTGTTCAAGATAAGGAGTTGCCTCAACCAACAGTTGAAGCTGATGATGACAACTTGTATCCATTACCACACGATCCAGTTTCAAGATCTTCAGATATTCCAATATGTACCCATACACCACCCTCAATATTGAGTTTTGTGCGTAAGAATGTTGGTAAAGATTTATCTACTATAGCAATGCCTGTTACTTACAATGAACCCACCACTGTGCTACAAAAATTTGCTGAAATGCTTGAATATCCTGAAGTTGCCACTAATGCTTTAATCTCTGATTTCCAAGATGAATCAGGAGAAAAATTATTACGTGTGGCTGCATTTGCTTTGAGTTATCTTTCTACACAACGTGCCAAAGAAAGAAATAAGCGTAAACCTTTCACTCCATTATTAGGAGAAACTTATGAATTAGTACGAGAAGATCTCGGGTTTAGATTAATATCGGAAAAAGTTAGTCATAGACCACCAGTGTTTGCTTACCATATTGATACTGAACATTGGACTCTTGATTATGCTTTATCACCAGGTCAAAAATTCTGGGGTAAACAATCTGAAGTTACCACTAAAGGTACGGTATATTTGAAGGATAAATCAACTGGTGAAGTGTTTACATGGACTCAACCAACCACTATGATTAAGAATATTATTGCTGGTGAAACATATGCTGAACCAACAGGATCAGTAACAATCAAATCCTCAAATGGTTATAAAGCTGTAGCTGAATTTGCCAAAGGTGGTATGTGGAGTGGTAGATCAGAAGGTGTTATTGTGAAGGCATTTGACAATAGAAAGAAGGAATTGACATATAGTGTTGAAGGTAATTGGACTGAATCATTTACATTAAAGACTAAATCCACTGAAAAGACTATATGGCAAGCTGGGGAATTATTACCACAATATCAAAAGAAATTTGGTTTTACAGAATTTGCTGGTACTTTAAATAAGATTACTGAAATGGAGAAGGGTAAACTTGCACCTACGGATTCTAGAAATAGACCCGATTTACAACTTTATGAAAAGGGAGATACAGACACTGCAGAAACTTTGAAAAACAAATTAGAACAAGATCAAAGAGACAGAAGAAAACAATTAGAAACTGCTGGTGAAGAACATATTCCAAAATTCTTTAAACTTAAAGGAAATGGACCTGTAGATGAAGCAGAATGGGAATTTATTCAAGGTGAAAAAAGTTATTGGAATAGAAGAAAGAAAGGTGACTGGGATGATTTGATTAAATTGTGGTAAATTTTACTATTTCTTTGTCTTTTTCATATCTATTAGACGTTATATTATTTAGATCATAGAATCCATAATTAAAAAAATAAATACAGAAACACATATACATATACATATATATATGAAACAATCTTTTATCATTAATTTGATCTTTTCCTTCTATTTTTCTTTTCTTCTTCAATATCTTTTTGTCGTTTCAACACAGTTGCTATACAAATTGTTACCAATTCATCTTCCGGTATTGAAAAAATACTTTCATAATTAACATCATCACCATTATCATCATCACCTTCAGGAATTCCTCTACCTAAATCATCAATTTTAAGTTCAGCATAACCCAATTTGAAAAAAGCTTCTGCTTCTCCCAATGTATCTGTACAATGAGGACCATAATATTCCTGTTTGGGGAATCTTGACAGTACAGAAAATTTCATTTTTAAAAAATTATCTAAATAAGGATTTTTTTTATCTTTATTAAGTTTATCACTTTTACCATCCCAATTATCAGTTAATGCTGGTTGACCATGAATTAAATAAGTATGTTTGAAACCATATTTAACTTGCCAACGTGCTTTAAATCCTCTTAAATTCGATTCATCAATCCATCGATGTCTTTCTCCCTTATATATATAATCATGAATCGGTAGTATTGAATGAGAAAATAATATCACTTGAAAATTCAATTTTGGTTGTTTAGGATCAGGAGTAAATTCAAATATATAACTATCATATCCAACGTGTAATTTCCGTTTAACAATACAATAATCATAATAATCTTTATCAATATCAAATGGATGTAAATTAGTAGGGACATATCTTCTAAACGTTATAAATTTTGTTGCTAAGGGAATATATGACGTGACAGCTTTAAATAACGGTACTCCAATACCTTGTTCTTGTAATTGTATTATTTCGGGATTTTTACTTTTTTTGAAGGCATCAAACTTATTAGATGCATCTTCGGAAACAAATATCCTGAATCCATCAGTCCAAAATCGATTATTTATTACTATTGTCCATCCTGAAGTAGTTTGATTTTGAAAATATGCTGGCACACGGATATTAGGTGAAGTAGAAGAGGAGAATGGTGGTGGATGAACCTCTATAGGATGGGTAGTGAAAGGTGGAGGAATATTATGATTATCAGTTGTATCTGGGTTATAATTATCTGATGTCCTATTTGTATAATCTGGAGGTGGATCTTGTTTTGACATTTATATTAAGGGTAAATAATAATAAAAGAAAGAAAGGAATAAAGAGATTTAAAATCTTAACTTTTTCTTTCCCTGTTGAAGTACGTAATAATAATAATAATTGTTAAGTATGGATTTTAAATTTGCTTGGTAAAATTTAATATCTTAACAAAAGTTTTCCTTCTTTCTTTCTTTTTCTCAAGTTTCCGGTTTCCCGTTTTGTTGTTTTGATTAACAATTTCAATCTTTTATTGCGGCTGATCAAACCCCCCCCAAAAAAAAAGAGATTACGAGGAAGGGGAAATTTAAATCAATAGTTTTTAATGAACAGCTTTACACGACCATACAGATTCTACTATTAATCTATTTGGTATTTACTCATGATTCATGGTTATATCTTTATAGAAATCGAAGGATTATAGAATCAAACTTGGGGGGTATTAAATATTGCAGTCTATATATAGATTTTTTGTTAATTAATAGGACAGAAATCTAATTACCTCTTTGCATATTCTCACTTTTTGACTTTGCACCTTCATGCGTCCAGAATAATGAACTATGTCCAAGTTAAATATATTGCTATAGAAGATACCATAAGCTACAGAGCTCACATTTTCTACCAATTAAACCACTGAATAAGCTTAGAACTAACTATTGTAAAAAAAAAGGGGTATTTATTAAAAGCTATCAACTATGAACCGAAAACAGAAAACAAAGCAAGTAGAAGAAGAAGAAAAAGATAAACAATTTGAACAAAACAATTTTTAAAAACTAAAAGTACCTATCACCTTTAATGTAGTAAACAAAACAAATATTCAATAAAATGACTCTTGTCAATAATATTGAAAACCGAAAATTGAAAAACAATCAAAATTAGAAAAAAAAGAAATCCCAAAAAAAGAACAAAACTTAGTATCAGTTATTAGAATTAGATCAAGAATGCAGCAATACCAATAATAGCAGCACCGAAAGTCAATCTCATGTTGTTACCAGCACCTTCAAATGTAGAAATAGGAGCGACACTTGAGTAATTGGCAGATGGTTGCATGAGTGGAACTGATTCTAATGTAGTTGGAATAGCACCTTCAGTCGTAGAGACGACAGCACTAGATTCCGGAATAGTAATAGCACCACTTGAGCCAGCTGGAGCGGTTTCAGCACCTGGAGCAATTGGTGAGGTTTCACTAGCCAAAACAGAAGATTTTGGAGAAGAAGAAGCACCTGGACCAGCTGGTGCAGATTCAGTACCTGGAGCAACTGGGGAAGGTTCAGTGGCAGGAGCTGATGATTTTGGAGCAGCTGGTTTAGTTTCAGTACCAGCTGGAGTCATTTCAGGAGCAGGAGCAGATTCAGTAGCTGGAACATCTGATTTTGGAACAGCTGGAGAGGTTTCACCGGCAGGCATGGATGATTCTGAACCAGCAGGAATTGTTTCCATAGGTGGAATGGAAGCTTCTGGAGTTGAATCAGTACCTGGAGTGTTTTCAGTCAATGGACAGAATGTAGTGTAGACAGTTTCCTCAGAAGTAACAACAACAACACCAGTAGTAACTTCAGATTCGGTACAAGAGCTTTCAGAACATGAAGTAACAGTAATAACAGTAGTTGATTGTTCAGTAGAAGTGGATACTGTACCAGTTGGTGTTTCAGTGGCTGGAGCAGTAGAAACTGGAGTAGTTTCAGTCAATGGACAGTAAGTGGTGTAAATAGTATCTTTAGATGTGATGACAATAACACCAGTAGTAACTTCACTTTCGGTACAAACACTGTTAGAACATGAAGTAACAGTGACAACAGTTGTATCATGTTCAGTAGTAGTAGTTAATGGAGTACTTGATGATTTGGCTTCAGTAGTAGTGGTTGGAACAGATGTATTTGGAGTAGTAGCTGGAGCAGATGATGATTCTGAAGTGGTAGCTAAAATAGATGATCCAGAAGTAACTGGAACAGAACTTTCTGGGCTAGTAGCTGGAGTAGTTGATTCTGAAGAAGTTGTTGGAACAGAAGTGTTTGGAGTGGTAGCTGGAACAGAAGATTCAGGTGTAGTTGAAGCAGAAGTTTTTGGAGTAGTAGATGATGATGAAGAAGAAGAAGAAGATGATGATTCAGAAGTAGTAGTTGTAGCAGGAATGTTTGGAGTAGTAGCTGGAGTTGTTGGCTTTTCTGGGATATCTGGGATCCAATCAGTTGGAATATTTGGAATCCAATCGGTTGGAATGTTTGGAATAGGAGGATTGTCATCAGGCTGATCAGGTTGAGGAGGATTGTCACAAGGAATATCAGGTTGAGGAGGATTGTCACAAGGAACATCAGGTTGAGGAGGATTGTCACAAGGAACATCAGGTTGAGGTGGATTGTCGCAAGGTTCTTGTGGTTGTTGTGGGTAGTCACAAGGTTCTTGTGGTTGTTGTGGGTAGTCACAAGGTTCTTGTGGCTGTTGTGGATAGTCACATGGCTCTTGTGGTTGTTGTTGTGGGTAATCACAAGGTTCTTCCTGCTGTTGTTGTTGTGGGTAATCACAAGGCTCTTGTTGTTGTTGTTGTTGTGGGTAATCATCACATGGTTCTTGATAGTAATCATAAGATCTCTTTTGAATAAGAGCTTCCTCTGTTTCACCTTGACCGTCTACCTGTGGGACAGTGGCCCCAATTGATAACATGTAATAAGCGATAGCAATAAGTTGAGCAGTTGATAATCTCATATTGACGAAACTAAAAGCGAGTGACTATAGGAGATTCCTGTTGTGTTTGATATTGTTGAGAAAACAAGTTGAATGGAAATTGAAAATAGCCGGTTATTTTGACCGTTATTTATAGTTTTTGAAAAACTATTCTGATTACATATTTCAAGAATGATAAAATAGTGGGAAAAGAAAGGGACTTTACAAGAGTTGCTATGTTAAAAAAGGCGGATACAGGTGATACAAAGAGAAGTTGCAAAAACGGTATTAAAGTCGCAACAAAAAGTGAAACAAAATGTAGTCATAAAAATAAGGCAAAAAAAACAGCTGGGCTAACTAACTTATCCCGGTTGTGAGCCATTAGGGTTATTATTATAGGTTTTAGAAAGGTTGTGTTTGTTTTAGATTACTTTAGAGGTACATTATAAGCGATTATGAGCCTACCAAAACTCTCCCTTTTTACAATGAATTGTGAGTCGACATTTATCGTCAGAATTTCCGAATTCCTTGTTTTTGGATCCAAAGAATTATAGATGACTTGTTAATTATAACATTTTTGAAAGATAATTTGTTTGAGCTTATAGTAGTAGATGCAAATAACATCCAGTTGATGTAAAGTGCATTAGTCGAGTTAGAAAAAAATTTGATTCTTTACTTTCAAAACAAGTCAATGGTTGATATTATCATACTCAAAGTGTTATGTGTTTTTTCAAATATTTTTTAAAAAATTCTGGAACATTTTTGTTAGAAAAAAACAAAGAAGGACAAGAAAAATATGGATACAGTTAATGTTCGAATTAGGGTGTGCAACATGGCTAATTATGAACAATAAGCTAGCATTGCATAATGGTAGTAATTGTACTGAAGAGAACAATACACTAATCTATTTTATTGATGGAATTAGTGGACTGATAATTCAGATGGATAATTCAGTTCACTGTGAGAGGGATTTCCTATTATATATAGAGGAAATTCCTTAAGGATTTAGATTATATATTTTCTATAGAAGCTACGTACAAAATATATTTTGTTGACACCTTACGCAGGTTATCGCTAATAACTTTTGTTATTTCCTTTTTAGTTAAACGCATCAGGAAAAACCTTAGCCTATTATTTTCAATGGTTAGGCAACTCTTACCTTTTCATTTCCTTTTTTTTTCAATTGTTCATAATGTTAAAAAAAAGCAAAAATATTCCAGTTATGAAAAGAATAACATATCGTATGTTTCAAAGAGTTTTTATTATGGCAAGTTTATCCGCAATTTATGTGCGTGTAAGGTCCAAAATTTTTTTTTTGGAGGGTTTCCTGTATTTCTTGTTATTAATCCTCGTCAACAGAAATTAGACGAGACGAGGACAACAACAACGTACTTTTTAACTGTCAAACGTGCTTAGTTGATTGAATTACACAAAATCAACATTTATCATAGCTTTATTTCCACTTTCTTTCTTGATCGGTTTTAAGGGAAATGAAAAAGAAAGATCTCTTTATATGCTAGCAATAAAGTCAAAGAACAACGAATATTCCAAATATTAACAGAAATGGCACTGATAGGTACTATAAAATGGTATATTTCAATGCCAGACGATTGGTTGTGGGAGTTTGTTTACATAAATCTTGATCCAAATATTGTGAGGCGGATTTTTTTGACGATTCGCGTCGGCCCACGACATACTATCCTCTTACATTTTTGACATTTCTGCCAACCATATGCACAACATTACTAGACCCAGCTAAGAGTTTTTTATGGCATTCAGCTTACAGTGTTCATAACCATATAAACACGCAAAATTATACTATTGTAAAAGGCAAATTGAAAAAAAAAATAAATTCATTTTCAATAGTCACAATCATTAGTACAAACTACTTGCCAAATTATATGAAACAGCTAAAAATAAACAATTACCTATTTAGTGCCAATTCTCATCTCCAAACCAATTCCTCAAATGTTTAAACACGTTCATTCCAATAATTACCTCACAAAATGTGGAGTTAAAACAAGTTTTTACTCTTTGGTTTTATTTTTTGCATAACGTTTGAACCAACATCACCAAGGGCAACATTTTGCATCTGCAGCATGTTATTAATCACCCGATAATTACGCTTCTTTATTCGTTTCCTCTCTAATCTCTTCGTCTTCGTCTTCGTCTTCGTCTTCATCTTCATCAGACTCAACTTCCTCACTGACTTCTTCCTCTTCCTCTTCCTCTTCCTCCGAAGATGACGATGATGAATCATCATCCTCACTCCCGAAAAACTCATCCAAACTTTGTAGTTTATACTTCAGTGTTTGTTTCTTTTCAACTTGAGACAATAGTTCTCGTTGCTGAGCAAACTGTTGTGATGAAAAAGAATGCTCACCAACAGGACTTGGTGATTTAGTTTTCTCTCTTGATGTTGAGGATGAAGTGAATGAAACATTGCCTAGTTTATTAACTTGTACGGTGAATTCAGTTCTAATAGACTTTGGTGGTAATTTATCTTGATCACTCCAATCACAAACTTCAAAGTAATCATCAATGGCTCTAAGCCTAAGATAATCTGCGGTATCCGATTTAACAAATGGAACTGGTTTAGGAACTTGTAAGAACAAAGATGCCAACTGTGCTCTATCAACACTTGATAATAATACACTAAACATTCTAGCACGATCTCTGGTATCGTACGATGAGTCATATTTGGCTAAATGCAATGCATGTTGAAACATCTTGTATTCAATGCTGTTGGAAAATTTCTCCTCCACATAATCCTTGAATTGGTCACCCCCTTCATTCTTAATTTTGATCATGTCATAGGCAAATATTTTACTTGCTAGAACCAATATTTGATATCTAACTTCTTCTTCCTCTTCTGCAAATTGTTTAAGTAGATTTCTTAAAACATCAAGAGCAAACGAGTTTTCGGCTAGTGCCGTATATTCCCCAATAATCCAAATAATACTTGCTCGGGCTTCGGTTTCCAATTCAACCAGACTATCTTCCAAAATAGCTGCTAAATTAAAAGTTGTTTTCAAAACTTCTGCTTTGTTTAAACTGTCATTGGAATCACTTTTTTGTTGAATCAAATAACGTACGACAGTTAGTAATTCGTTCAATGTTTCTCCACGTGATGTTTTAATCTTTTTCAAACACCATTTTAAAATTTTCTGACTCCATTCCAAAGACAAACCAGAACATTTCCCCATAGCCTTTATTGACTCCTTAGAGATACTTTTGTTAGTAGAATAAATAGCATAGTATTTCAATTCCTCAAATATGTACTTGAAATTCTCTTGATTAGATAATGCTGAAAGGATATTAATTTTGCAAATAGCAACATCATTCAGGTCACTCGGTGTCACATAAAAGCTCTTGTAGTATGATTCAAATAATTTATCACTCTTACTGATAAACGATACAACCTCCAAAGCAAACAACGATACATCCAGTTGATTTAATGAAGTGGCAATTCTTGTCAACACAAGATCCAATTGAAAATCACAGAACAATTGACGTGGCGCAAGAAGGTAAATCGACTTTGCAACACTTAAAATGACAGATTCTGAAATGCTTTGTACCAACGGTTTCATCGACCGCAAAAATAACTCAAGATCATCATCAGTTATCTCATCATTAATAGGTCGGAGTAAGAACTTACGAGAATATTCAGTAAGTAACTCAACCACATAAGATTGAGTCCATTCATCAAATTGATTCAATAATTTGCAAAATCGTCTAAAATTGCCATGTATTGGTGTCCATCTCTTTTCTTCATTTAACTCCATCCTGATCTTTGCATATGTTTTTATAGCTGCACCAACAACCATTACTTCACTGTCAGTTAATAGTTTACTCAAATATTCAATCATTTGACGTTTGGATCTACCAGATATTTGATAGATTTTCCCAATCGATATGGCTGTTGCAGCACGAACTAATGGTGATCGATCCGTTGACGTTCTTTTCATACTCAACACCAAAATGGGAATAATAGATCCAATCCTAATACCAGCTAGTGATCTAATTGCATTAGCTCTATTTATTGGATCTTTATCATTTAATGATTTTTGTATTGAATTGATGGAAAGTAATGCAGTATCAGGTTCGACCTCAGCATATTTGGTTAAATAGATTATGACCAATTGTTTAATTTTAGGATCACTATTGGTTATATTTTTCACAACATCAGCAAAGTATGGCAATGCATCTTCTTCTCTTGTTATTAGGGAAATTACACATTTCATCCCATTCAATATTTCACGGTCAGTTCTCGAATTCAATAATTTTGAGATTTCTTGTGGACGAGATCCACTTGGTGTGTCGGTTAATCGAGCAGACGCAGAGACAGCGGTCTCTATTGTAAACTCTTTCGCAGAGTCTATCATAGACGTTATTCTCGAGAATGAGTCGCTCATAGTTTGAGGGATTACTGTCGGAAAGTGTATTAAAAGTTCAGTCTGAAAAGTAAAAATATTCTTCTCTTTGATTGCGATAAAAAAAATACTTTAACAACAACTTTTACTTGATGGAGACTAAATCGAAAAAGAAACCGGAAAAAAAAATATAATAATACAGGTCGTGTATATATTACAAATCTATAAATGCTTCTGTTTTTTCAACTTATTTGCAGCTGTCTTTAACCTTTTACCAAGGTTAAGTTCTTTTCTACTTTGTATATACTCTTGAGGAAAAAATTCGCTAATAGTAGATTGTCTTCCTTCTAATTTTTTCTTGTTCATGTCTTGTACAAGTGGTACCATGACCTCATCCACTTCTGTTTGTGTCCACGAAAGGTTGTACATTAAAAAAGACCTAATTTGATCCAAATCTGGTACCCCCCATTGAAATTCTGTTTTATCAGAATCAACTTCTGGTGACATATACGCTTGTTCAACCACTTTATCAGGGAAACTATCAGGAAGATAAAGTTTACCCTTTTTAATTCGATCTAGTAAACTTTTCTGCAATTTGGTGAGCTCTGTTTTATCAGCAACTGATTTTGTATGCTTGTCAAACCATTCTTTAAACTTCTCCAAGTTTCCAAACTCAGCAAGTATTTCCATTGCCTGAACCGGACCAATACCTTTGATGCCCTCAGTGTAATCACTTCCTAATAAAAGTGCCAACTCGATTAACTTGTGCTGTGTTAACGCCATCTTATTGAAAAGATCATCCTGTAGATAAAATTCAACATATTGTTTCTGGTCAAACATATTCTTGTAAATCTTGTCTCCACCAAACAAAAAACAATCACTATCATCAGTTACAATTCCATCCACAAGACCAATTTTGTAAAGCTCTGCACATTGGGCTTCAGCCTCCATTGGTGCGGTGATATATGGAATTCCAAATCTCTTCAAAAGCTCTTGTACATCATTTATCATTGTTTCAGTAACTTCATCAGAATCTCTCTTTGCTTTCTGAAATTTTTCTTGTAATAACTGCTCGTCTGTAATTCTTGTTTCAAGTGATGTCAATGGAATTGCGTGCGATGCTTTGATTTGATGTTTAAGACTTTCATGATCAAGTTCTTCCTTTTGTAACTGCTGGACCAACTCTTCTTCGTCTTCTTCTTCAAACTGGTAATCCATCACAGCTGGCTTTCTTATATCTTCAACTGACAGTGGTGGCACACTTTCCTTCTCTTCAGAAATGGATATATTCACTTGTTCCTTACTGATTTCCTCAATTTCATCACTATCATTGTCTGGCTTCTCCTGCTCCTGTTCCTGCTCTTCTTCATCTGACTGTTCTTGCTCCAAAATTTCTTTGGCTTCATACCAAGGAACCAATCCAGCATCCTTTTCTTCTTGATTTTTTTGGTTACGTATTTGATAATCATTGTAGTTAACAAACTTGACATTATGTGGGTTCAAAGTCTTGTTAACTTCACTTTGAAACCAATCAGGTAACTTTTGCTGATCCTTTGTGGGTTCTTGTTTCTTTGTTTTTTCTATGTGGGATATCAGTTGATCGTTATTAGTTTTTGCCTCTTCAAAATCACTCTCTTCAGGTTCAAAGATTGTTTCTTCTTTTGTGCGGAGTTCTATTTTACCTGTCCTGTGAGGATCTGCATTAAACAAAAAAGATTGACCTATGGAATTGGGTAACTCCTTCTTGGTATCGCTATTTGTGATTTTATTTTGCTCACTGAGATGGACAGTGTTCGCTTGAGTATGAGCATGTTCAGTTAAATTGGAAATCTCCTCACTATTCTGGAGAGCTTCTTCCTTCACAGCATTCGTTGAAAACAACATTGACGATCCGAAATCAAATTTTTCTTCTTCCAATTGTTGTGTTTCCTTAGCCTGTAACTCAAAGTAATCAACCTTAGACTTTTCTACAGCTTTCCTCAATTCGTCGTCATCAACACCATTTATAGTACTTGTTGGAGCTTGCATATTTTCCTGTGTATTATACTGTTCATAAATTGATTTGATTAATGCCCGTTGATAGTCTTTATCTTCTTCTGTTTCTGGTATTTCCTCTAAAGGAACATCTTCAAAATCCGAATCACTATCTTCGTCCTTCTTGTCTTTCCTCAAATCTTCCTTATAACTATTGACTTCACGTGTGATATCTTCAGCTTCATCGGAGTCCACCTGTATTGGATTGTCTTCGGAATTACCTTCTAATGCCAAAGTCCAACCATCTTCATTCTTTACAAGAGCATACTTTCTGTCTTTGTCACCCGCAAGTCGCTTCGATATGGTCGCATCCGCACCCATTCCTGTTACATCCATTAATTTTTGTGTATAAAAGTTTCTTCTTTGAACTTGTTGTATTTGAAACTTTGAGAAATCCATACTATTTGGAAATAGTTCTTCCAACTGTTCCTTTCTATACCCCATTCTCAATCGAGATTTTAGTCTCAAATGAGACAATATCATATACTGTGTGGCAATAGGCAATGCTTCAAATTCTTTAGATTTCGGGTCAATTTCATTTATATTAATCCCATCAACATGATCGAAATCTTCATAAAATTCTGTCAAATCTTCCTCAGGCATAATTCTTTCATCGAATTTCGACACTTTGAACTCCTTTAGATCTGGTAAATGATACTCATCATTCTTTCTGTAAACTATTGATGACGGGGTTGATGATTCTCTCTCCGGTTTATTTATTGGCAAGTCTTCAAAATATATAACGTCGTCATCGTCGCCATTGGTAGTGTTATTTGATGGTTTTTTCAGTCGATTCAACGCGTTTTCTGCTTCTCTTTGCAATTGGATGGCTAACAACTTTTGAGCAGTCTCTTGTCGTGATTCAGAATTCTTTTCTCTTCGTTGTTTTCTGTTATTGATGGTTTGCTTTTTTAAAGCAGGCACTCCTCCATCAAACACAAATATAGGCAATATCCCAAAATACAATAGTTTACATATCCTTCGGAAAAACCCAATAATATGTGATGATGGTAAGGAGTTGCCATCTTTATCACGCATTGCCTTCAAAAATTGATATATCCAAATCGAGGCATCTATAGCTAATTTCTTTTTTGAAAGTGCTTCTAGCCTTACTGGCCTCGCTGTTGGCCCAACTATTTTCCATAATGAGTGTACTCCCATGATAATAATTCCAACTTGAACGAATTACTTTGTAACTTTAATTCTAATTTCAATTTTACTTTTTCTTTTGTTCCCTGGATTTGTGTGTTTAGGGCGCAACTATAAATTTACAATTTTTGTATGGAGGTTTTATACAGAGACAAATTTTTTCAGAGACTACATGAAATGTTGAATAAAGCAATCTTTTACAGATATTATTAGCTTTGATATAACTTTGAATGATATGTATTGGCTCTAAGACTTTATTTCATAAAGTAATATAGAGCAGAGTGTTATTTCTGAAGTACAGAGCACTAAGATCTAGAACTACTACTTTTCTTTTACTCATACTTCTTGCCGTTTTTGCATTAAATGAATCTTTCGGACTTACCGAGTCAATGAATAATTATAAAGTACACCCTTCGGATCGATCTGGTGAAATAGAATAAATAAATAAATGTATAATTCCGTTCACGCGCGGCGACTTACTTGATAAAGTAATTTTTGATTAAAGAAACCTTGAAGTGAAAAATAAATTGTTTTTATTCACTACCCCCACAAACACAGAGTCAGATAGAACCTTCATTTAAACTATTTAACCCGCCTCTTTCCTTCTACAACAATTCTTTTTTTCAGAAAACAACTGAAAAGATTTATGAATAAATATCCCAAATCAATAATGTCGAAACAATTTATGAAATTCCCCTCCAGAAGGTCAACAGTATATTCTTCTAAAGGAATAGTTGCTTCAACTCAACCACTAGCTAATGCTGCTGGGTTGAAAATTTTAGATAAGGGAGGAAATTGTGTTGATGCAGCAATTGCGGTTTCTGCTGCTTTAACAATTACTGAACCAGGGTCTACAGGTATTGGAGGCGACTGTTTTGCACTTTACTACAAATTGAAAGATAAACTGGATCCAAAAAGTGGGGTCGTGTTGGGGTTAAATGGATCTGGTAGAGCTGCACAAAATGTGACACCACAAGATGTTTGGAACGAGCACAACGAAGGGAAATATATGCCAAGAATACCTTACACTTCTGTTTTTTCAATCACTGTTCCAGGGGCAATTGCTGGTTGGTTTGATGCTTATGAAAAATGGGGGTCAGGTAAAGTTACTTTTGAAGAGATTCTTACTCCTGCTGTTCAATTGGCGGAAGAAGGGTTCCCTGTTTCTGAATTATCAAGCCACGCCTGGAGAAATTGTATTCCTAAATTATTGAAACAAAATCCTGACGTGAAAGAGAATCCTTTTGTTCTTGAAGGTAATCGAGGACCTGAAGAAGGTGAATATGTAACTAATCACCGCGTGGCTGAATGTCTCAGATTAATTGGCAAACATGGGAAGAAAGTTTTCTATGAAGGTGCAATCGCAGAGGCAATTATCAAAACTACCAGTGGTAGAAATCACAAATTAACACTTGATGATCTTAAAAATCATACTTCTACCATAGTTGAACCAATTAAACTTAATTTTCAAGACTACAATGTGTGGGAAATTCCACCTAATGGACACGGGTTGGTTGCCTTAATAGCTTTGGGGATAATTCAGGAACTTCACAATCTGGGTAAAATTAATTTACACGAATTGAAACACAATTCGTCACGTTATTTACACATATTAATTGAAGCCTGTAAGCTTGGATTCTACGATTCAGATGAATATGTCACAGACCCAACTTTCAAGGATATTCCAATTGATGGCTTATTAAATCCTAAATACTTGAAAGCTAGATCAGAACTTATCGATTCAAACAAAATCATAGATGGTGATAAAATGAAACACGGAGTTCCAGATCCAAAATTTAAATCGGACACAGTTTATCTTACAGTGAGTGATTCCAATGGAGAAGTTTGTTCTTTTATAAACTCGGTTTATGAAGGATTTGGCTCTGCCATATTAGTAGAAGATTATGGATTCTGTTTACAAAATCGAGGCAATAATTTCAATTTTACAGCGGGACAATCAAATTGTTTAGAAGGTGGTAAACGACCATATCATACAATCATCCCAGGAATGATTACTAATAATGATGGATCATTGTATGCTGGTTTTGGTAATATGGGAGGGTTTGCTCAGCCTGTATGCCATGTGCAACATGTATTAAATTTGACTGTATTTGGAATGACTCCACAACAACTGATTGACTCTCCCAGGTTTGTATTGAATTCTAATAATGACGACTCCGCTGACAGAGGACGCGGGGCAGGTGGTCCAGTTCGTACTCCAATAACAGTTGTGCAATTAGAAGAAGGTATTGAGCCTAATGTGATTGATGATTTGAAAAAGCTTGGACATGAAGTGGAAGTTTTAAGTGGCTATGGTAGAGAAACTTTCGGCCGAGCACAGATCATTAAAAATGTTTCCAAAGATGGAAAATTAATATACGCTGGTGGTAGCGACATGAGAGGTGATGGTGCAGCTGTTGCCTTGATTTAAGTGACCTTAGATTCATTCTGAATTGTTTATTTTACTTTATAATGTCGCATATAAAACACACCAACATCAACTGATTTATAGTAAAAACTATCATGTAAAACTGTTCACTATTCTACTTTACAACGAATGCTATTATACTACACTTCAATTACCTACATTTCTCTCCTTCTTTTAGTATCATCACCGGTATCTTCTTCATCCAGGCTAGCATCACTTCCATCGTAAAGATCATCTGGATCATAGTCAGGGACCACCTCTTCTGTTGCAGAAATTTCATAATTCTCAAAATGAGGATCTCGACTCTCTCCTATACAGATCAAACGGGAAGAACGTCTGGATATTTCCGTCAAAGATTTATCAAAATCATTGAGAAATAGCACTAGCCCCTTAACCAATTTCAATGCTGTTCTTATGTCAATTACACTAATATTTGAATTTTCCGTGGCGTATACATGTAGTTTAGGATTTTTATTCTTTTCCTCGAGCATTGACACCAAAAATGGCGATATGAAACGAACGTTACATTGTTTTAGATCTAAAGTCTGCAATGTTGACACCGGCAATTTCACAGGGTTTACCATCTTCAATTGATTTCTTGCTAGAGACAACCTGCGTAAATTTTCCAAATTTTCAAATGAATCTGACAATTCCTGGATTTTCATTTCTCTTAAAGTTAGGTATTTAACACTAGTGGGAAATAAATCGGCATCTAACTTGTTGACGTTACCTCCACGAATATTAATTTCCTCAAGTCTGGATTCCTTAAAATTCAAAAACTCCAATGTCTGATTATTAATATTGAAATTATGAAATATGACATTAGTCAACATCAATGGCCATTTAACCATTTGGGTGAAAACTCCCATCTTTCCCTGTTCGCAGGAAGCCAAGTGCAACTGTACAAGGTTATTTGGTAAATGATACATGAAATCCGGACTTTCAAAAGTTACATACTGGGAATTCAATATAAACTTTTCCACCATGGGAAAAATTCTAAAGTTACTGTCAAATGTAAGTCTTGACCCACAAGTTTTAAAATACCGTAAATTGGCACCTAAAAAACCATATTTAAGGGGCAGATCATAAACACGCAAGGTCTCCAATGTACCAGGAGGTACCCAATTGCTAAAATCAATATTCTCAAAACTCAACCACTAAGCTCCAATGTTTTCAAATTTGAAGGAAATGTTAGTAATGAGCTGTCAAAATCTACTGTATTTTGAATATCACAACCCCAACATATAAAAGTGTCTAAATCAGAAAAAGAACCATCGTCAAATAAACTCATGGAAAAACTAATCTCACTAAATTCCAAATGTTTTAAATATGGGAACTGTTTTAAACCATCAAAATTAGACAAGCTTTCACATTCTAGAACTAGCTTTTTCAAATTTGGAGCATTTATTCCTGTCTTGTCAAAAGATTGAATATTTGGCAATTTAAGCAGCAAATACTCTAAATTGACCATTTCTTCAGATATGAAACCTACCGAGCCCAGAGTTACCTCAATATTTAGTTTCCGTAAATTTGGAGGTAGGGTCATTTGAATCGATTCTTCACTAAAAACATGCAAATCTTCCAAATCGGAAGAAAAAGCATACATTTGGTTTCTTTCATCATCAGATTTCACAGAAGAAGAAAGCTTCTTGACACCAGGAATTGCATAATTGTTCAATATAGTCTTATTTAGCCTAATACTTGTGGCGATAGGTGGTAATGTGAGTGGACTCAGGAAACGTGACAAATTCAAATGATCAAACTTAATATTAGAATTGACAATCAAATCTAACTGGGTTTCTTGATCCAGACCCATATTTTGATAAAATGTACCATGAATACTCAGAGCTTTCTTTAAAAGTTCAACGAAGGTATCCGGTTCGTTTTGAAATCCATCCATATTGCGTATATGAATGGATCTTGGATATATATTCCATTTTTTAATACCTTCTAACAAATCAACAAGTGTGAAACAGAACTCGTGGCAGTCACATTCCCAGTAACCAGCCTCTGCTCCATCATTACCCCGATGTCTTTCAGTTTGATAGGTGATGCTTACATTTGAAAAAATTGTTGATATAACGATCTCTTTAATTGGCGGGAAATACAATAATTCTGGTAACATACATTTTGGTAGTAACCCAAGAATTAAAGCAATAACCTCAGAGGGGAGCTTTGTAAGCTCATAAAAAAAGCCAGGATTAACGTTTATGATTGTCATGAAGATGGGAGGCAATTGGAGATTCAAAAACAAAAAAAAACAATTTAAAGTCCTGATTGTTAAGACCAATGAAGTGATTACTTAATGATTTGTTTGTTTGATTTGTCATTTAGTGCTTTAAAATAAACACAATGGTTTCTAAACACTAGAGATTATTTGATAGATTTGGATAAAATTTTTCAGCGAAAAAATTCTAGTAGACATTTGATTGTTGATGAATACAACACTACTTTTTGGTTAACTGAAAGCCCAAATAAGATTATACTATACACAGGTCGATTACACTAATATTTGTATTGTTCATTGTACACTAAGAATCAATGCAAATTCTTAATATAATGGACAAAGTTTATTATAGATACTATTAATTGAACTGCTAGATTCAGTTGATCAGAATAACCGATTTATTAGACACAAGAACCACTTTTATTAGTGTTGATCAATTGCAGCCATTGCTTTTTTTTTTTTCTTTTTCCACAATCTTGAGCAATTCAACATCACTACTAACTATTTTTTCTTTATTGGGTCCCAGAAAATGTTATTTTACGAGATTGGACGGAATGACAAAAAAAAGGTTTCATGTCGTGGAAATGTCAAAATTGCAATAGATCAGTATGTAAATTGAAGACGCGGATCATTAGGAAGAAAAAAAAAAACACGCCTCATGATAATTGGATCAAGATTTATGTAAACATATTTCTGCAAATGATCGCCTGGCATATTATTGAGTACAATTATCTCTTTCAATATTTGGTGATTGTGATCCCTTATCTTTAATGCCATTGCTGGAATACCAAGAAGTTTGACAAAGAAAAAAGTGGAGAGAAAAGATTTATTGATATACATTTTGTGTAATCTAATCAATTAATTAGCCTTAAGCAGTTAAAAATAGGCTATTTTTATTATTAGTATCATTAGTATTCCTCGTCTACACTTTGTTGACGAAGATAAAATAAAAAATAGAACTAATGAAAATTACACGTACAAAATAAGCTTATTAAAATTGAACCCTTTGTACCATTTTGATGAAAGCAAACATACAACCTAATAGTTTTTGGTACTAATCAAATAATATTTAATAATTCTGACCAAATAGTTTTTGTTAACACCAAGAACACAAAAAACAAGAATAGGAGTTAAAAATAGCCGAACTATTAGCTACTAAAATTGTATAGCGAATAATACATAATGAGCAACAACTTTTCTTAATGCACAACTGTATTGCTATTTTTCTTGTACTTTTCTGTGTTTCCTGACTCAAGCAAATGTTCTACAATAAACCCAGAATGTTTAAAAAGTGTTTTAAAATTTGAGTATGATAATGCCTATTGTTAACACGTTTTGAGAATTCTTTTTAAAAAAATAGTTTTTAGGTGTAATGCTTTTTAATCAGATTAAAATACTTCATATTGAACCAAGACCAACATGTCAGTGTACTGTAGCGTAGCTCTCCTACTAGTTGACAAAGAAATGTGATTGGAAATCAACAAATCAGCATCAAATATTAGTAAAAATTATCAGAGGCTAAAGAAAAATTTTATATACTTAGACGACGAGCATAGAAAAATAGTCTATTGTGTAGAGCGAAATTGGAACCATAAATGGCGTTAACACAAACAACAACAAGCTTTTCAAAGGGTAAACTAACACCACTAAGGGTTCACAACGAGCTTATAGGACATACTCAAATTAATTTTAATTTTTGTTACAAAGTCATTTGATGAAACTATTTTTAACTAGAAAAAGTATTTCTTAATATCTACAAAGATAGCCTGCTGTAATGACAGTATTTTCTTTTAATTGCTCCTTGTCATTTAATATTTACGAAAATGAGTCTGGACGATACATCGATCTGACAGATTTCTGATAGTATCTTATGCAAAATATATCCTCGAAAAAAAAAAGCAAAAAAAAATAGAAGTAAAAACGATTGCCAAAAGGATTGGCGAAAAGATTACTTTCAAAAAAGCTTCTATTGTTGGAAGTGTTACAACTGTTGTTTAGTCTATTGTGTTATGACCAAGAGTTTGTAGCAAATTTAAGTTTCTCGTCAGAATTAATCACTATTCATTTTCGTCCAAAAAGTACTATTTACTTCAAGAGCGTGAATAGGCTCCAATTGTTCTCAAGCAACACAAACAAACCCATGGCAAATCAAAACTAATAAAAAAATGTTTCAAAATAAAATTTTTGCTCAAAACATTTATCCCAAAATAGAATAATGAAGTATTAAGTTGGTTTTGTTATTGTTTTCAACTAGTTTTGTATGTATGTAGATTGGTTTAAGTGCTATTTTTTTCCCGTCATTTTGTTCAACTTTTGTTGTCGCGACATTTAGAACCACTTTTGCAATTTCTATTTGTGTGTGAGCATTCGCAGTCTCCACCTTTAACAAAGAAATCCCTCCAGGGTCCCAGCTTCTATTTTTTTTTGCCTGCCTTCTTGTACCGTTTCTTGTTGAACCATCATTCCATATTACTGGAATCTAATAGATTCATTTTTCTTGTTTATTGTTTCCAATTTTTTAGAAATTGGGACCACGGTCATTCAAAATCCAAATCATTACCTTATCCTCTTTTAGCTTCTCTATGTTATAACTTTTAATCTTTTTTTCTTTCTGTTTTTTCTTTGATTTTGATGCATCAAAGGCTGCAATACCAATTTTCTTTGTATTTTAACCAATAAGGGAAATCCAATTATCTTTGTCATTATAAGGCGTGTTTTGATTTTGGTTTTGGGGTTTTGTTTTTTTCGTTTTTAATGCAAGAATCTTAGCTTTATTTTATTTTGCATGATTTTCGGGTTTAATGCATAATGTGATATTTGATAACTCTGGCACAGCATCTTTGTTTCCACTAATGTTCATTGCATTTTTAAAATTTTTCAGTACCCTACGCCAATTAAACCAAATACCCTCCAATGCTTTGTCTCGCAATAGTTAAACATTTTCAAGAATGTTCTCTTTTTTAGATTTTTCAATTCTTTCTTTTTTAATCACAAATATGAAAACATTTTCGACAGATTCGTTTTAGTATTTTTATAATTCTACACAAAGCTAAATTTTTCACACTGTTTTATGTTCGACCTTGGAATGTTAATGCTTCTATTTTTTCAATTCGGATCTTGAAAGACAATTACCCGTTGATTTCAACAATTAATCAATGGTTATAATATGATCAAATTACTTTCCCAAAAACTATAAATAAAGGTAAGATTTACCGGATTTTGAACTTGTAATTTTCTTATTTTTCTATCCCATCAACAAGATCAAACAAAATACAAATCTCGTATTAGTCATTCGCTTTAATTTTTATCAACTATGAGATTTGCAACTGCCCAACTCGCTGCCCTCGCTTACTACATTTTATCCACTGAGGCTACTTTCCCATTATTGGGTGACATCTTTAATTGTATTCCACACAACACTCCTCCTGTCTGTACTGACTTGGGTCTTTACCACGATAGCTCCATTTCCCTTGGTGGTTCCAAGAACAAGAGAGAAGCTGAAATTGCCAATAAAGATGGTACAATTGAAAAGAGAACTTTTGGAAGCGCTGGTGTAAATGCCGGTTTCAATGCCGCATTTGTCGTGTCTAATGCCAAAAAATTATCTGACGGTTCTTATGGTATTGATTGTAACTTCAAGAGTGATTCTTCTGTCCAATTGAACCTGGCCTTTGGTAAAAAAGTTAAACAATTGAGTATCACTGGTACTGGTTATTCTGATATTTCATTATTAGGAAATGTTGCTAATCCATTTGAATGGTCAGCTTCCTTGAAAGTCAAAGCAGAAATTGTTAAAGGAAAATGTTGTCTTCCATCAGGTTTCAGAATCGTTACAGATTTCGAAAGCAACTGTCCTGAATTTGATGCCATCAAACAATTTTTTGGCAGTTCTCAAATAATTTACAAAGTCAATGCCGTTTCTAACGCAATTGGTACTTTTGATGCTTCTGCATTATTCAATGCTCAAGTCAAAGCCTTCCCTGCCAAGAGAGAATTAGATGAATTTGAAGAATTAAGTAACGATGGTGTTACTCACAGCAAGAGAACTTTGGGTTTGCTTTTGGGTTTGCTTAAGAAAGTTACTGGTGGATGTGATACTTTACAACAATTCTGTTGGGACTGTCAATGTGACACCCCATCTCCATCAACTACCACCGTAAGTACTTCATCTGCTCCATCTACTTCCCCAGAATCATCTGCTCCATCTACTACTACAGTTACCACTTCATCTTCTCCAGTTACTTCTCCAGAATCTAGTGTTCCAGAAACTACTACCGTTACTACTTCATCTGTCCCAGAAACTACTCCAGAATCATCAGCTCCAGAAACCACCACAGTTACTACTTCATCTGTTCCTTCTACTACCCCAGAGTCTTCTGCTCCAGAAACCACTCCAGAATCATCAGCTCCAGAATCTAGTGTTCCAGAATCATCAGCTCCAGAAACTGAAACTGAAACCACTCCAACTGCTCACTTAACTACTACTACTGCTCAAACTACTACTGTTATAACTGTTACTTCATGCTCTAACAATGCTTGTAGCAAAACTGAAGTAACCACAGGTGTTGTTGTTGTCACTTCTGAAGATACTATTTACACTACCTTCTGTCCATTAACTGAAACCACCCCAGTTCCTTCAAGTGTTGATTCTACTTCAGTCACTTCTGCTCCAGAAACCACCCCAGAATCTACTGCCCCAGAATCATCTGCTCCAGAATCTAGTGCCCCAGAATCATCTGCACCAGCCACTGAAACACCAACTGGTCCAGTTTCCACTGTTACTGAGCAATCAAAGACCATCGTCACCATCACCTCATGCTCCAACAATGCATGCAGTGAATCTAAGGTCACCACTGGTGTTGTTGTTGTTACATCTGAAGATACTGTTTACACTACATTCTGTCCATTAACTGAAACTACTCCAGCTACTGAATCAGCCCCAGAATCATCTGCACCAGCCACTGAATCAGTTCCAGCTACTGAAAGTGCTCCAGTTGCTCCAGAATCATCTGCACCAGGTACTGAAACCGCACCAGCTACCGAATCAGCTCCTGCCACTGAAAGTTCTCCAGTTGCTCCAGGTACTGAAACCACTCCAGCTACTCCAGGTGCTGAATCAACTCCAGTTACTCCAGTTGCCCCAGAATCATCAGCTCCAGCTGTTGAATCTTCTCCAGTTGCTCCAGGTGTCGAAACTACTCCAGTTGCACCAGTTGCTCCTTCTACCACTGCAAAAACTAGTGCTCTCGTCTCTACGACTGAGGGTACTATTCCAACTACATTAGAATCTGTTCCTGCCATTCAACCATCTGCTAACTCCTCATACACTATTGCTTCAGTCTCTTCATTCGAAGGTGCTGGTAACAACATGAGATTAACTTATGGTGCTGCTATTATTGGTCTTGCTGCATTCTTGATCTAATTCTAGTTACTGATACTATATCTTTTTCTTTTTCTGTTTGGATTTCTACTAATTACATTTTTCAATTTTCGGTTTTCAATATTATGACAAAGGTTATTGTATTGAATATTTACTTTGGTACATAAAAAAAAGTTGGTGCTTTTTTTCTTTTAGAATTGTTTTGTTTAGATTTCGTATTTTCTTCTTATTCTGCTTTTCATTTTCGGTGTATAGATTACAACTTACAATAAATACCATTTTTTTTCTATTAAATTTTTCATCACATTGATTAGTTTTCAACTTGAAAAGAATTCTAATTGAATTGAATTATTACTAGTTCTTTGTATATTTTTGAAAATGACAATGGTAGAGAATCGCTGAAAATAAATAATAAAGTTTATACTTATTTATTTTACCGCTTTGAACGTTTCAGATAATTGAGATATTTGTAAAATAGAGTTAATCTCAGGGTTCGGCGATTAAAGATTTAATGGTTAGGATACCAATTATCAAAACCAAGAAGAAATGAAGGGATATAAACATTGAACTCAACCAAGTAACAAAGACCCAAGAAGACATAGAAGTTTTTCTACTGCTCCACATTGTGTATACTTCATTTCAAATAATGGCGGAGAATCCATGAAGTAATGAACTATCTCATCTCTTGCTATTTTTCAACATATATTAAAGTTTAGGCGGGCAAGTGCAGAGATCTCGAAAAAAATATTGTAAATCTCTAAAAATAAAGGAACCACTAAAAAGCTTCTCCGATGATTTCAAAAGTTACAACTCTCAATGATAAATAATAAACAATTTTCACTTCATTATCTTCTATTACTATATGGAAATGTATTTTCAAAATCACATGTCTTGTAGATGGTATCTTCTGACATCCGAGGTACATTATGGAGGAGTAAAATGTTTTTTTAAGTAATGCAACACCTACAAGCTTTGGTTTTAATATATGCTTCGACGATGCTAGTCAGGATTAAGTAGCATGGCTCTTAGACGACCGTATCAGCAGTTTGTATTAACTGAAATAACTGTTCAGTTTTGGACTAAAATGCACAAAGTTCAGAGTAGCTTTGTGTAAGCTTGTATAAATATCTTTAAAATAGAGAACTATGATTGAGGACTCAGTCACTAGTGAGATATGTAATATGCAGGTTATAACATTGAGAGATTGTTCTCAAACTGGTATGACTTACTCAAAGTAGTAAGGGAAGGCGGGCTTCGCTTTTGACAAGAGAATTTCAGATGAAATACAAATACAGACGAGTTTTTTCTTGAGTTAGTAATTTGGTATTTTGATCTTGACCGAATATTTCATTCACCAATTTTACTATTTTCATCAATTGAGTGGGCATACCAGAAATTAGTATATATTATTTATTACTAACAAAAAGGGTTTGTTTGACTATCGTGTATTGTGTAATATGAAGGAACAAAGTTGAAGTAACAACTTTAGAAACGCGTCAGCTGAAAAGTAAATTATGCACGGCGATTGTAAGTAATGCTGTTATTCATTTAGTTAAATTTGGATCCCTGTTCGAAAAAGTTGCATTAAGCAGAGGTGTTTTTGCTCGTCTAAACTTTGACACCTTTTTTTGGCAGAAAGTGAACTAAGTCAGATTTGTAACCTTTTTGGTGTGTTTTTTAGAACAACTATTTTTACAACTACCGAAAGTGGAAATTTTCAACCATATGTTAGTGAGATAGATCAAAACCAACCAGTCACATAAATTTGTGTTAAATCATTGAGATTATTTTTATTCTAATTGTGCCGCATTGACTTCCAATTAATCTTATCTAAATATGAATTGTCCAAATATACTCATTTGGGACAACACAACCAATCACATCAATCTGATAATGTGTATTTGCTGGAATCGTTGAATAAATATGAGTCACGAACTTTTAAACAGTTTTTTCAAATCCATTACACAAAATGAAATATGAAGTGATGATGTGTGCAGTGAACAGGATTTCTTGAAAAAAGAAAACTATATCAGTCAACTACCTGTGCTAGACTATAGTTAATAAAGCAAGAGCCTTAAATCTACAAAAAGATGCCAACTTCTTGGTATATTAATCATATCCTGATATTACCTATAATTACTTCTTCAAATGGATTAATGCTAGAAACCACATCCAAAAAATTAGTATTCTTGTTTACATATCTTGGATTTTGAAATCGATAAAGCTATCAGGTTTGTAAACAAGAGCAAAATAAAAAATATTGCATGACAGTTATTATTGAATTTCATATGTTAACGTAGCACTAATATTTCTGCATTCACAAAAACAAGCCCCTTTGTAATTTGAATTATTAAAGGGATGCTCCGATATTGAGTATTATAATAATATCTACGAAAAAAAGACAAATAGAATTTTCTTTCTAGGAAACCTTTATTGTACGATAAATGTAATTCTTAATGAATTGAAGGATAGGCTAACGACTATTTGTGAAATGATTAAGCAAGCTATGGAACAAAAAGTTTTGCCTTGATAAAGAGAAGCATTATTGCAGTCTAATAATAGCAACTCCATGGCAACATAGAATATTTCCAATGCGGTGTTTTATATTTTTGTTTTCTTCGACAAATAGGAAATTGTAATAATACTTTCTATTGTTAAGGTAATGAATAATGCATAGTCTCAGAGAAATAGAATTTTACAATTGTTCCAAAACGAATAAGATTTGAAACGTTATACACCAATTTATGATCATTGCTCAACTTAATTACTCCTACCTTATTCTTTTCAAAATGGTCTTTCATTTGCAATTGTTGTGGACTTGTTTCATACTAGGAGAGCTTACAAATTTGTTATGATTTTATAACAGATATTACAAATCACTCCTTTATAAACCACTCCTTGAAGAGAATCAAGCATATCACGATTGTTAAACTAACCACTCTAGTGAGACCTAATTCTCCAAAACCAAATATTGTATGTTCTTTTCCGGATTAGCTATTGTTTTCTTGCCAAGCTGTATTTGTAAACAATGTGTTGTAAAATAGTTTCGGAACAACCCCGAAACATTATCTTCATTGTTCTCGAGTGACAGTGTTTCAACTATAAACCCCTCAGGCATAATTCTTATCTTTCAATCTAAGATATCTTAGCCACACGGCAATTTGCCAACTTTAACTGTCTTATCTTTGTCTTTGTAAATTTATTGTCTTTTTAGATCTTTAACTGGGCTCATATTATTGTGGCTGCATTATTGTGTCTGTCCCTGGTCTTGAAATCAAACAATAAAAATGGAAATTTCTTTTTTTTTTCTATTATATTTCCACAAGAAAATTTGGTCTGAAGAAAAATGTAACATTGCATTTCTCGATTGACATTCAGGAGATGATTTATATTTGATTCAATACAATTTTGCTTTTTCGATACCTGGAAAATGTCGCGTAGGCTGGAATAGATTCTATAGTATACTTACACCAATACCGAGAGGCTGACACAATCTTCCGAGTTCCTGGAGAAGCATTACTTCAAAAAGTAATTTGCTTTCGCATCCGAACAAAGAAAGGGTTTGAGGCAACAATGTTACTTTTTTTTCCCTGAAACTGTTTTAACTCTGAACATCAACATTGTAAGACTAAATTTTAGTCAGTTCCTGTTTTTGCAACAATGAAAGTTCACGAAAACCATTTGATTTTTGGGAACACAAAAATCAGATCATGCCATACCACTGCCACTCAATTAACCGTTTGTTATACACAAAATTAAAGATAAATTTTCTTTTGAGTTGAAAATTTTATCAATTTATATGAGGAAAGCTTTTGAAACCTGTTTCTTTGAGCAATTGTGCCGTGCATTCAAACTTTTCATGATTTCCAGAGGTACAGTCAACCTGTTCCTCAAAAACTATAAATAAACACCAAAAGAATCAAATATTGGATATCAAATTCTGTTTTTTCTGTTTTTTTATATACCAATACGACACAAGTCTCCGATAGTCATTCGCTTTTATACTTACAAGAATGAGATTTGCAACTACCCAACTTGCCACGCTCGCTTGCTTTATTTTGACAGCTGAGGCTACCTTCTCATTAAGAGGTTTGTTCAATGATGCTCCAGTTGATGTTGATTTAGGTGTCTATCACGAAGAATCTGGTAATAATAAAGAACAAAAAGTTGATGGGTTCAACATGAGTCCAAACATTAAGAAGAGAACTAATGAAAATAATGCTGCTAATGTTGTATCAACTAATGGTGGGTTATTCATTACCTCTACCAAAGAATTAAAAACTACAGTGGTAGTTACTTCTTGCTTCAACAATGTATGTAGTGAAACTTCAATTACTACACCAAAAACTGCAGTTACAGCCACCACCTCGAAGCATTCAACTTCCAAGCCAACCTACACTACCACTTCCAAACACTCAACTTCGCACTCGTCTACTCCAGCTAGTACTTCCAAGCACTCCACTTCTACATCTACTCATCCTGCTACCTCAGAACATTCAACTTCTAAGTCCACCCATGCCACTAGTTCAAAACACTCAACTTCAAAATCATCTGTTTCAGTTACTACTTCCAAACATTCAACTCATGATACTACCTCAAAGTCTTTTGTTACACCCCCAGCATCTTCAACTACTAGTGAACACACCAAGCACAAGTCTCACAAGCCATCAAAAACTGTTGTTACTTTGACTTCATGCTCAAACAATGCATGTAGCCAATCTGAAATCACAACTGGTGCTATTGTTGTCACTGATAAAGAAACGGTTTATACTACTTACTGTCCTCTTACCGATACAGAAACAGAAACAGAAAGTACTACCGCTACCACTTCAAAACACTCAACTCACACCACTACTTCAAAGCACTCCAGTGTTGAGTCTACGTCTGTCACTAGTTCTTCTAAACATTCAGTTTCTAAGTCTACCGATGTTACCACTTCCAAACACTCATCTTCTGAATCAAGTCATGCTACCACCATGAAACATTCTACTTCCAAGCATTCAACTCATGCCACGACCTCAAAACATTCCACTACCGAGTCAACTTCAGGCATTACTTCTAAGCACTCAACACATGCTACTTCATCAAAATATTCTACTGTTGAGTCATCGTCAAGTTTTGCTTCAACTTTGGAGTCATCAGTTCCAGTTAGTAGTCTGAAATCAACTACCTTTGAATCTTCAATCTCAACCACTACTTCAAAACATTTAACTTTGAAGTCATCGACACCAGCCAGTACATTAGAATATTCTACTTCCATACCTCCAGCTCTAGCTACCACTTCGAGTTCTTTATCTACTGAATCCACCACTTTGACTACTATTTCTAAGTCATCGACTTCTGGATCATCTGTACCAAACACTACTAGAGAATCATCAACATCAACTACCACACCAAACTCATCATCTTCTGAATCTAAAGTTTCAAGTGCTACCCCAAAATACTCATCTTCTGAAGTCTCCAGTTCAGCTACTACTTTGAAGTCATATTCGACCACATATTCCATTCCAACCACTTTGGTATATTCTTCTTCTACTTCTTTAGGGTTTTCAGTTACTGAATTTCGTAATTTAACTACTACTTCAAAATCATCTTTGTCAACTAGTACCACTGAGTTATTAACATCAGGAACTACTGTGAGATCATCAACTTCAGAATCATCTGTTACAAGTGCCACCTCAATTTATACTTCATCAGAATCAACAACTTCATCAGAATCAACGACTTCAATTGAAACACCAAAATCAATTGCTTCTAAATCATCAAGTTCAGTTACTTTGCCAAAATCGTCAACGTTTGCATGGTCTACATCAACAACAACTCCAGAATCATCTCCGATCACTTTGAAACTTTCAACTAGCAAACCACCAAAACCAAGTGCTACAATGGAGTCATCTGCTAGTACCACAAAGAATTCATCAATTCAATCAACATCAGAAGCTACTACTTCGGGATCATCTGGAGTTGAGTCTTCAGTTTTAACAGCTACAACAAAATCATCAGTACCAGTTACAACTTCAGAGTGGTCTTCTGTTGTTACCACACCAAAATCATCAGCTCCAAATACTACCTTAGAGCACTCAACTTCAGCAAGTGAAACATCATCTGGTTCAGTATACACAACTTTTGACCAATCTACAACTGTTATAACTGTCACTTCATGTTCAGACAATTTATGCAGTAAAACCGAAGTAACTACTGGTGTAACTGTCATTACTTCTGATACAACAAGCTACACTACATACTGTCCACTTACTGGAACCACTACAGTATCTTCTGCGTTAGAATCATTGGTCACTGCTAACAAATCAACTTCCTACGTTGGAGCTACCCCAATTGTTTCAAGTGTTGTTTCTACAACTCCAATTATTTCAAGTGCTTCTACCACCTCAGTTATTTCAAGTGCTACTACCACCTCAGTCATTTCAAATGCTATATCTAATCCAGTTAGTACAGATGTTAAGCCTACAACAAGTAGTCAAGGTACTAAGTCCACCTCAGTTGATACAGACTCTAAATCTACTTCAGAAACCACCGTCATGGTTTACACCACTAAAAGTGTTGCTCCAACTACAGTTGAATCAATTTCTGTTGCTGTATCATCTGCTGCTCAATCAAGTATTGCTGCTATTTCATCATATGAAGGTACCGGTAACAACATGAAATTGTCATTTGGTGTTGTAATTGCTGGTGTCGCTGCCTTTGCAATTTAAAATTAATTCTTGATACCATTTATTCAGCTAACTAAAATATACTGTATTTTTTTTTTGTTACTTTTTCGGTTTTCAACACAATACACCTAGTATTTTGTTGAATATTTCTTTTTTTTATAAAATAAGTTATGTGTTTACATACTTAAAATGCTATTTCTATTTTTTTTTTGATTTTCTACTATTTATTTTTTATTTTCGGTTTATAGTGTAATACTAGTTTTTTATATCATTTTGAATCTTTCATGTAGTGAAAAGTCTTATGCTAGCTTTCTGTTATTATCTACTGTAGTAAGCATTTATAAAAATGATATTTACTTCTGAATTGGAAATCGGTCAAAAGAAAAATCAAACCCTAGTCAATAATGTGTATTTAGTCTATTGCTCCGAAATATTATCAGGAATGTTTTAATAATAAACAATTCAACATAACCAATCGCGTTGTGAAATTTTTAGTATCACTTGTCGGCTTTAAGACTATTCAAAAACTATTTCGATTGGATAAAAAGATTTCAAGATAACTAGAGTTAGTTTAACTAAAATGTCCATGTCCCGTAAATGTGCGATGTGCAAGATTTTCTAAGAATCGATGAGACCAGTCGCAATGATAAAAAAATATCACAGGGTATTTACCTTGGGTAACACAAACTGCCTTATTCCGTGGGTCAACTTTGCAACAATAGAAAAAAAATCACGGTTTGTTTTGTTTTGTGGTTTTTTGCAACTATTGCCTTTCGTTATCAAATTGAAGTCCTGCATTTCAGAAATTTCAAATCAGTCACAAGAACAATGGACTATATGTGATAAAATAACACACTGAATAATATCAAGGAGGAAAGTCAATGCGTAAATAAAAGTCATTTCAAAATGTTTTTTTTTTGACGATGTATAGACTCCAAGAAACGACTGTACGGTTTGCTCTTTTATGGAGTATTTTTTTTGTTATTGAATTTATTCTATTCTTCTCAAAATTTTAACAATGAATGTCACTTGTACATGCATATTTTCCTATATATCATTTTAACTCAACAGACCATGAAGCCACGTTGCTGTAAGTAAACAATCCTAACTTCCTGATACCTCGCCACAATAATTTTGCTAAATTGAATTTTGATTTTTCAGTGTGTAGGGGTCGTTGATTGAAAGTCGCCACAGGTTTTCCATACAAAAACTTTATATGCCGGAAATTTCAATTCACGCGTGTAAGGGTATGTCCAAATTATGCACCAAGTGATATTTTTATGCGCACGATTGTCAACATAACGCCGATATTATTTTTTTAAATATTCAAAGACGCAAGATTTGCGTGGGAAATCTCTTCAAAAAATCCAAAAATCGAGTATCGAATTTGAAAGATAACAGTATTTTGAAATCTTATTTGACTAATTTTTCCATGACAAGCACCATAAACAAAAACAATAAATATCATAAATCTAAACAAATTAGCTATAATCTAATCTTTGGAATTATGAATATAAATTGAACGTAAAATCGCTTTCGATAAGAATTTTGCTTTTCTTCTATTTTACCTTCCACAAGAATCCACATTTTTTCATCTTTCACTAGCCACAACTTAAAAGCTTATCTCATTTATCATGAAATTCAGTCAAATTGCTGCCGTCGCCTTTCTTGCTTTATCCGCTCAAGCTGCTATCGTTAACAATGAAGCTCAAGCTATGAAGAGAGATGAGACTTCTACAATTGTTCAAGAAATCGTTGCTGAAGGAGAAAAACTTACTCCTGAAATCGTCGCATTTCTTCAAAAAGTTGCACCTTTAGTTATTGAGGAGCTCATCAAGGTTGCTCCTTTGCTTCTTGCTGGTCTTGTCTAGTGGGAAAGCTTAACAAGTACCATATTTGATACTTAGTTTGAATTGAAAGATTACTGCTAGAAGGTAGTAACACTTGCTACTTTAGTCTCCTCTAAATTAATCGTTTAATTGTTTTAAGTATATTTTTATAATAATAATATAATGCTTTGCTAATAGAATTAGAATTACTCAATTTATTAAACGAATAGCTACTCTCGAAACTCTACGTTATCGTGATATCCAACTGAAATATGATATACTAATATTACAATAAACAAAAAAACCGAGCTATAGCAAAACTCCTACTAAAAGGGGAAATGTACGATGGTTTGCGTAAATTAGCTCATCCGATGCATGGAAAATCCCAATGAATGAATATAAACCTACTGGACTTGATGGTTGATAGCATGTGAGCTGTATGTAATCGGTATAACCGGATCTCATCCTAAGCCTATTTGAGGGATTTTACTCATGAAGTAGTTACCTTTTAGTTTCAGTTTCTTTATAAGAGTTCAATGTGTTTTTTACTATTGTTGGTGGTAGTGTCCACTCTACCAAAACCTTATCTATGTCAATTGTTGAAAATGAAATTACACAAATCAACAAAAAGGTTAACTACATTTTAAATCTATTGTTCCGAAAGAGCATTCAATTGTTGTCAAACTGTCACTTGAAATACACTAAAGCAATTTAGACTGCGCATCTAATTTTTGGGCTTGTTTTAGTTTAAAAATTTCAGCCACTAATATAGCCAACCAATACTTACAAAAACTAAACAATTAGACAAGCCCGAAAACGGTGGCCCAATTATTTATCCACAATTTGAATAATTTGATAACTGCAAGAACAAAATACAGATTACATGGAGAAGTAATTTTTATGGAGCAAGAGCAAAACGCCCTACCTGATTAAAAAATCACAAAAGCTCAAACAAAATCAACGTGATTGTGGTTTTTTTTTTCAACCGCCACAACAATAATAAACCTATAATGCTTTTAAAACATGTTACACTAGATAGGAAATCAGTTGTTTCAGATAAACAGTAATTGTCGTCACCTAATTATGAATGACCCACATGGGTAAGTTTAAAAACATTTAGAAGATAAATCTAATCAGATGGATTCGGCTTGGTTGAAAATTTTTGTTATAAATAGACCCACATTATTGCTTGTTGAATAGATTTTTATTTTTTTTGTTTATTCAATTAACCAACTCCACAACAATCATACATTCATCCAAAAATGAAATTTTCTAAAGTTGCTTCAATTGCTATTCTTGCTTTGTCTGCTCAAGCTGCCATTGTCCAATCCAACCAGGAACCAACAAAGGCTAAAAAAGATGTCATTGCCAGAGACGTTACTGGTGCTGTTGGTGTTAACATTCTTTCTAAAAGAGAAAATAACTATGATGCTCTTGTCAAAAACGATGAATTATCAAGTATTCTTCCAATTCTCATTAGTGCAATTTCTGCTGCTTTACCAGAGATCATCAAGATTGTCAGTGGTCTTTTGGGAGATTCCTCAACTGCATCGTCTACTGGCTCCTTGAATGAACAAGAGATAATTGGTGATATTGTCAATGAAGTCAAGAAAGTTCTTCCTCAAGCTATCTCCAGTGTTCAACAAAATGCTGGTAACACCAAAAGAGACACCACTACAGAACTTATTCAAGCAATTATTCAAGAAGGAGTCAAGCTTACCCCTGAAATTATCTCTTTCCTTCAAAAAATTGCTCCTCAAGTTATTGAAGTACTTACCAAGGAAGCTCCTCAACTTCTTCAAGGTTTCTTTTAATCTACTTGAAAATAAAGTTAGACTAAATATGGGCTTAATTGTGTTCTTGTTTTGTTCACATAATCTCTTAGATATTTGTTTCGAGACCAGATATTAATTTAAATGGTTATTTTATTTTATAACTCTTATACCACAATACAATAAAAATATCTTGTTGTTAAACTCTATTCTACTATAAAACCTACAGTGAACGAACCTATGCGTTTGCTCAAAATGCAAAAGAAACTACACTGTGATAAACATACAATTGAAAAGAAATACAACAATAAGCTCATAATTTATTTAGTTAAGATCTAAAAATTTGGTAGCAACTTGTAAAATAAATAGTATTTGGAAACTGAAAATAATAGATTTAATGAATAAGATTACCTCCTAATTCTATTACCAACCAGGAAAATAATTTTTATTGTGTACTGAAAAGACTTGAACAATGGGCCTAATTGTTCTCTGAAATTCTGTCATACCAAGCAGTTTGTTTAAGGGGAATGTATTAAACAAATTGCTAAATTAAATACATAATTAAATGATTATTATTTAATGTTATTAGTAATTGAAATGAAATTAGCAATTGTGATAGGTTTCCAAATATTTTTTTTGTTGCTATATATTAATACACAAAGTCATTGTTTAATTATAATTTCAAAATCTCTTAAGTTCTTAGACAATAGAATTTTAAATGGCTAAAAGCTAGCAAGCCGAATATCAAGAATATTTATCCAAGTATGTATTGTATAATAAGAGCGAGGAATATCAGAAACTAAACAAGTTGCTCCTTTGGTTTTAATGAATACTATAAAATTTGCTTGCTGTTCTTTGTAGTATTGTTGTTTTTGAACAATCAAGCACCATGAATTTACAATGGGCAACAGAGTATATTGTACCAAGCACTGAGCTGGTTCTAAATCGGTATTGCTACAGTTTCCAGTGATACTCCATAATATTAGACAACAACTATTTATTATTCTAAGTCTGACAGATGGGTAAATTACCCAATTATCAATGAAAAAAGCAATTGATCTAGAATCAGGAGTATTGATCAAATTTTGGGTATAAATACTACTCAATCACTCCTTTAAATTCAATTCCATTTTTTATTTTTCTTTTTTGCGAGCCAACCTTTCTGTTCTACTGCTAAACAAAAAGTATCATACAAAATGAAATTCTGTCAAATTGCTTCTGCTTCTTTATTCGTCTTAACATCACAAGCACTTTTTGTTGCACACAACTACAATAAAGTACTCACTGGAAATGTTACTTCAACTAATTCTACTGCTAATGCTACTTCTGTTCCTAACAGTACTGCTTCGGCCACTACCATTGCTAACTCCACTGCTATTGGTAACTCCACTACTGGTGTTATTGATAGAAGAGAAAACTACCATGATGCTCTTGACAAAAGATTAGACCTTACCACTCTTATTCCTATCATTGTTGCAGCAATTACTTCTGCTTTACCTGGTGTTCTCAACACTCTTCTGGGACTTTTGGGAGATTTGCCTTCACCAATTGATCCTACTGAAATACTCAATGTATCATCTTCTACCAACACCACCAGCAATTTAGATTTAGTTAATGAAATTGTCAACCAAGTGAAAGTTAAACTTCCACAAGCTATTTCCGAGTTTGAACAAAACTCGCAAAACTCCAAAAGGATAGGCCTTGATTCTATTGCTCAATAGCTGACTGAAAATGTTAAGGGTGTTGATTTTGGTCATGTTGGTAGTATTAAGGGCCTGGATTGTGACGACCTTAGTAGTATTCAAGGTCTTGGTTCTGATATCGGAGATATTTTGTGATTAAAATTGTTCCGAGGGTTATATTGACATTACTATTCTATTTTCTTTTTCTATTTTTGTTTATTCGGTGAAGCAAGCATATGCTTGTTTTGAAATCTAAATTGGTGTTTATTCCTCTATCCTCTTTATAGGTTTTACACAAATATATATTACTATGCCTTGAAAATATTTAGAAAGAGCAAGATGGGCCTCTTGGATTCATCTACTCTACACTAAAGTATCTGAAGCTTTTCATCAACCGAAAATATACTATTCTGAAGAAAGTTGTATTGTAAGTATAGAATCATCATCTCCTACTTTTTTTTTCTCCTTGATTTCGCAAATTTTTTTAGCAGAAGCTTTGATTCTTCAGCAAAAGTAATGCAAAACTGTTTGTCACATGGTTTCAAAGAAATGCAATATCTGAACTCTCAAATGTATATATAATTACAGCTGACTACCACGTTTTACTAGTAGTAATTCCAAAAGTCCTAAGCCTCATTCAGAGCCCCTATTAATTGATTTTCGTCAACCATGACAAAACCTCCACAAAAAAAAAACCTCACTAGTTCCAAAAATCCCGGGGCTTTGAACTTCTCCCCTTGAACTAAACTATAATTCAATCAAACCGGAAAGTACAAAGTATACCGAGCAAACTTAAGAGTCAGAGTTTAATTTTCTTTGTGTTGTGGAATTTGTGGTTCACAAAAATGAATGTGATTCGATTTTTTTTACTTCTTTATAAATCCATGCATCACTTCATCAAAAACAGTATGGGTCACTACATCTGTCTACATTTAATAATAAATATTATGCTACTGGACAGACCTTCAATTGGAAAAATATTGACCTCTCAAATTTAAGTGATTACACTGTTTTTTAAAACAATAGAAATGAAAATATGGCTTTTTAATGCTTTGTTAATTGCACACCAAATTCTTCTATTACAGCCAAGTAGCATAGAACAATAAAGTTCAACCACAACCGTTTAAAATCATGCTCCAATGAAAACCAGTTGAATCCACAAATATGTATTGCATGAAGGAGATAGTGCAGAACTATTGCTCTATTTTGTTCATTGTGATTACAACACACACTATATTCTGTGGCATCATTATTATGTAGCAGCATTTTTGTTTTTAAAGTTGAAATATGTCAACTCTAATTACATATAATAAAAACAAATTTGCTGCAACTTTGTAAAAGCCTCGAAGACGTTTTACTAAAGAATTTTAAACACAGTTGTTATTTATAGAGTTAATAAAGCTGTATACTACTATCTAGGCTGTTGCTATTGCTAAAGAGTTCCAGTTTCCTGGGGTTAATATATCTTTTCATACATTTTTAGAGCAACACTGAGCCTTGAAAGATGTTAAACTTATCAAGGCGTCAAAACAAAACTTTGTTAAGGTGTTATCTTTGAAATAGTAATAACTTTAAAATTAGTTAAAGAAACCACCCAACAAAACCCAATATCAGTATTTTCGCTATGTCAACAAAACAAGGGAAAATACAAAAAGTGGACCTGATATATTGGGTAAAATATTAAAACTTTTATTAATTAAAAACCTCAAAACTCAGGCGTTCATGAAACTTTCATTTTGACGGTGGTCCGAAGTTTAAATCTATCTTCTATTGCGCAATTCAATATAGTACAAGAAAGAAAGAAGAAATGCTCTGTTTTACACGGAGGGTATCAAACCTTATTCCAAACCTTAATTTTTATACTGTGGGCAAATATGGAGTGTGGTTCAAGTAACTATACTCTCGTCAATTGCTATATTTGAGGATTATATTGTCATCTACATTATTATTCTTTAATCCAACAGTAAGCAGTTAGAAAATGATGGAATATAAATATGGTAGTAGATATCCTCAGATTTGTAAGTTTTTGATTTTTGCAATTCATTCTTCACTCCAATCAAACCCAACCCAATCTAATCCTCAAATATGAAATTCTACAAAATCGCTTCTTTTGCCTTTCTCGCTTTGTTATCACAAGCTGCTGTTGCTCAATATGATTTAGAAACCAAAAAAGATGTTGTCGCTGCCAATGCTGATGGTACTGTTGGTTTCAACTTAGTTGGTAAAAGAGAAGTTTCTGAAGGAGAAATTTCTAAAAGATTTGCTGAACTCCTCCTCATTCCAGTTATTTTGGTTGCTATCAAACACGCTTTACCAGAAATTATCAAGATTGCCAGTGCCCTTTTGGAACACTTACCTGATAGTGGAAGCGTCAGTGTCAATGCTACCTTACTTGCTGAAATCAGTGCCGGTCATGAACCAGATTTGATTAATCAAATCGTTAATCAAATTTCAAGCAATCTTCCTCAAGCTATTACTACTGTTCAACAACAACAAGGCCAACAACAATCTCAAAAGGTTAAGAGAGACACTATTGGTGACATTGTTAACGAAATCATTGCTGAAGGTGAAGTTCTTGTTCCAGAAGTTGTTGCTTTCCTTGAAAGAGTTCTTCCAGAAGTTGTTGATGCTCTCTTAAGACTTGCTCCAGCACTTCTCGGTGGTCTTGCTTAGGCAAATAGAATTGTTCTATTGCTTAGCTTTAGATTACGAGTTGATCTCAATGTGTTGATTATTAAATTGGCACTGATCTAAAGTGGAGTAACAACAACAAGTTAGAAGCTCTGTTGTGTTACTTTTTACAAATATGTTTATCTTTTTATTTCAGTTCTTAGATTATTATTTTAGATTCTTTTTTGGTTTAGCACGGTCTGAACTCTTTTTATTTCTTTATCTATATACTTGTTTCGGTGAATCTTTTTTTTTATATCAATATATATTTATTATTCAAAATTCACCTCAAAAAAGTTCTTCATTTCCAGTTGCCCTACTTACTGATATACATTCTTTAGATTGCAATAAGTTCAAGAATGTAGTTGGGCTGCATTTACGGAACGAGTTTTTTGGGGTATCTATTTTTGCCCTCTCCAAGAATTGTCAAACATTGTGAGTACGTCCATAAAAAGTTTATTCTTATCGGTAATTCTTCCCCTTTTTTTGCAACCAATCACAAAATATTTCCTAACCGTTGAAAAGTAATTTCATTCCTCATCATCAAATTACACGAGCAAACTTTTATACTGAATTCTTGTTTTACAAAATATTTTATATATCGTCAGTCAATCGGCATTATTTTTTGAAAAATTAACAAACCATCTGATGACTCTCGAAGATATACTTGTTAGAAGCACTGTAATTACTGAACAATATTAGTAAGCATTTTGGAGTAATACCATAGTTGGAGAATGGAATCACGAGTATATATGTAGGAGGAACTTCAAGGCGGGGTATATCAAACGTTTTCTAAGACAATTTTCTGCTTATATTGGTTTGTTTTCAATAATTCGTGTTGTCGTCATTCAGATTTTAATATATGAACTTGTTTCAAAACTGGAAACGGAAATTTTACTGCAATATCCCTTAAATATATATCTGACTAATTGGATTCAAATTATAAGGGGGCAAGGCATGACTCTAAAACTTAATATAATCTATTAGTAGATAAACTTTATTAATATAATTTAGGATTTGATAGTTTGCAATTCGAACTACTTAGGTCGCCCTTATCTCAACTGATAACGTTGAAAAACCGATGTTGCATATAAAATACCCTTTTCTAGGCTAAAAATGCTTATTATATTTTAAGAAAACGCCAACAAATATGCTTTTATTGCTATTATTAATTCTCATTCCCCTACCAAACTTTTTTTTTGTTTTCAGAGTATGGTAGAAATTAACATTTTTACCCAAAGATAACACAACTTTTAGCGGGCTTATTCAAAAATGTAATATTAACGACGCAAAATACAAACTTGGTTGGTTTATTTCTATTTCAGAGTCAATGGTTATGAACATATTACTCTTAGAAAACAAAATACCTATTGTTCTACAAATATACAGTATTTAATAAATTGAGAATTTTTTTCTTATCCTTGAGCAATGAAAGTACAATGTTGTTAAATTGATCATTCATCAGGCGAACTGAGGGTGTCTTTTCATTTACGAATTAGTTATTCTTTTCTAATCTTGTGATTTTGGGATTTGCTTTCTTTTATTTAGTAATGGTGTTACAACATTTAATGGAAAAGCAGAAGAAACAGATTTATGTATTAGCGAACGTAAAAGTAGAATAAATCTTAATAGTGTCAATGGACATGCATGTATAAGCCCAAGGTCCAATTGTTGACAGCTTTGCAAGTGTTAATATTTTTGTGTCAATTTTACGGCTTTGTGTTATCTCCTTTTTTTTACCCTAGTAATTATATGAAACATGCCCAAGTTGTAACATTCAAGAATGTTAATTGGATTACACGAGCATTCAATCACCATTCATCACCGTTATTAAAATAGAGCAATTTTGTACATAATACCGCCCAATATGTACTTTTCTACATACCAATCAAAAATTGTTAATATTTACTCTGATACCATAAATCCAGTTCAGTATTGAATTACGTCTAGCAATACTGTCACGGCTCAATGGAGGAATACCTTAAAAGCGATAAATAACTAACAATAAAGAATTACTTTTACAGGTACCAATTAAACAAATAGGTTCTTTCCCCTCAAAAAAAAAACCAAAAAAGCAGCCCATTTTTAACCTCCTTGTTAGAAAATTGAACCTCATAACAAGACATGTAATTATTCCTAACTCGGTTTCTTGCTAACACGCCTGTTGTTGGCAAATGTGTTATATAGAATACACGTAAACAAACCAATCTTTACAAACCAACAAATGACTTGATGTTTTAGTAATGGTAAAAGAGTTTAGCTAATTCAAGTATTAGCGAAACATTTTTTTTTTTCAACGGCTCGCGGAATAATTTTACAAAATACTTCAACGTCGCCTCGCTGATTAGAGTTCAAGAGTCTCATTCAGATAACGCTTCTATCTCTAGATTTCTAACATTTTGTATCTTTCATAAATAAAATTCTTTCTGGAGTAATCCTATTGTTCGCAGTACAAGACAAATAGAGGTAACAAAAATTTACTTAAGGTTAACACCTAAGAAATTTACATACAATTGTTACTTAAAACCTAAAGGATCCCGATACATTGTAGTCACCTCACATTTGTTTTGGAGATAACCACTAGCGAAGTAAGACATATTACAAAAATTTCCAGCCACTATTTTGTACCTGTAACTTTCAAAAATGATTACACTTTTTGACTTCGTTATCAGTGGCTTCATATTATATAGTACTTATCAAAGCTTTAATACTTTTGAGGTATCATAACCTTAAGAAATTGTTTTCAATCTATTACTCGTCTCACACGGTTAGAAGTCATTTGTAGGATTTTCAGCAGAACAACCATTTTTGTTGTATAGTTGTATGACGCCAAGAAAAAAACAAGAGTACGTTATACTTTGAACAAGATACACAAAGAGTTAAATACCGTAAAAACGCAAACTTCATTCTTGACTGCAAAAGCGCCTAAACTTGTAAAGCCCGCCCACAAATCTTACATACAGGTGATATTGAGTAATCACTACAAACCCTATAATCGTCAACAATTCAAAACGAATTGCACCCAATAGGATCAGTAAATTCTGCTCAAAATATGTAAAAGATACTTTTGCAATTGCTTTATTTTATTATTTGTTACTTTTTTTAGTCGTACTTGTCATGCTATTTTTAAGTGGCTTCTCATAAATGAAGGGCTCAGAATTGAAGTATAAATACATCAAATAACCCACCTATTTCAAAATTGTTTTATTTTTGTTTATCTCTACAACAAACAACTTTCCTTTATTTTACTACCAACTATTTTCCATTCGTTAAAATGAAATTCTCCAAAATTGCCTGTGCTACTGTTTTTGCTTTATCTTCTCAAGCTGCCATCATCCACCATGCTCCAGAATTCAACATGAAGAGAGAAGTTGTCCCAGCTGGTCAAGGTGATCCAGCCCCTGGCCCAGAACCTCAACTTGCTCCTGCACCTCAAGATGTCAACACTGCTATTACCAAAAGAAGTATTATTAGTATTATCATGGGTATTCTTACCAACATCCCACAAGTGATCCAAATCATTATGAGCATTGTCAGAGCTTTCAAGGGTAACAAGAGAGAAGATATTGATTCTGTTGTTGCTGGTATCATTGCTGATATGCCATTTGTTGCTAGAGCTGTTGACACAGCCATGACTTCTGTTGCTTCCACCAAGAGAGATGGAGTTAACGATGACGTTGCTAATGCCGTCGTCAGATTGCCAGAAATTGTTGCTCGTGTTGCCACTGGTGTTCAACAATCTGTCGAAAATGCCAAGAGAGATGGCGTTCCAGACATTGGTCTTAATCTTGTTGCTAATGCTCCAAGACTTTTCTCTGACGTTTTTGATGGCGTCCTGGAAACTGTTCAACAAGCTAAGAGAGATGGTCTTGAAGATGTTCTTCAACAACTCCTTGATCAACTCCCACAACTCATTGCTAGATCAGCTGAATCTGCTTTGAAAGACAGTCAACCAGTTAAAAGAGATGCTGGCTCAGTAGCACTTAGCAATTTAATCAAAAAGAGTATTGAAACTGTCGGTATTGAAAATGCTGCTCAAATTGTTTCAGAAAGAGATATTTCTTCTTTGATTGAAGAATATTTCGGAAATGCTTAAATGCTCAGCAGATAAAAATTTGTTTTCCACAAGCTTAATCTTTTATTCCATAAGTCTTGTGAGACTTTTGCTGTAACTAATTGTTTTAATTGTTGTTTTTTGTGGTGGTGTTGAATTGCTTTAATATCATTTTGATAGCATTCGCACCATAGTTTATATTACCTATTTTTTACTTAGATATCTCTCACTTATGGTTTGTTTTATATAATTGTTCTTGAATAAATATTTTACAAACTCAATGGCTCGCTGTATTGACATGTGTCATGAATTTTGGTGTCTCTTTGCGTGTAAAAATAGAGAAAACTTGTCTAACAACTATCGTAAAAAAAAGTTTAAGTTTTGCAACCAATGTCTGGGGTAAATCTTTTATTCTTTATAGACAAAAAAAATATTTAGACCAACTGTCATTCATATTCTTAACGCTGTTCTTTTTTTGTTTACCACTGCTTTACAATTGTTAGTTTCCTTATTTTTTCATGAAAGATTCTTGTTATTCATTTAATTAAGTCTTCTACTGTTTATGGCAACCTAACAAGTAATCAATCCAACATTTTGACTTGAAATCCATTATTCAAGCCCAAATAATTAGTATTGCTTTGCAAGAACAAAAAGAAAATTATATCAATTCATTGACTCAATGAAATTAGAGGCGCTGTCTTGTAGTTCCAACTCAAGTGAATCTTCCACAAGTGATTTAATTGAATCGTTTCCACCATTAGAAACAACTGTATCTCCTAAAGAAAATATAAACTCATTATACTCCAATAATCAGTGGCACGACAAGATTGATTCGGCTTCATCTACCTTGTCTAGCAGCAATAGTGGCAAACTAAAAGAAAAATTTACCACAAAACTTGCTATTGATAGTGTTGCGGGAATGACAGCATCGAATAAGGCGTCTGAATTAAACAGCGCTTACGTTAGGGGACGTCCTTCTGCTTGTGTATTTGTCGCTAGTTTATGTTCCAATATGTCTGACGACGCACTATGTGTTTCAGTGACTGATCATTTTAAACAATGGGGCACATTAGCCACAGTCAAGGTTTTGCGTGACACTTGTAACCGCCCTTATGCTTTTGTTCAATATACCACTGATAGCGATTCCAAATTAGCTATTGAGAAAGGTCACAACTCAGTATTGGACGGAAGAAATATTCGGTGCGAGGCGGCTAAAGTTAATCGCACATTATTCGTGTCATCGAAATCGTTTCTTAGCAAAAGTATCATTAGGGATCGGTTGTCAAATTTTGGTGAGATCGAGGAGTTGCTCCCTAGTACATCTAAGGGGGAGCTATACAATTCTGGTGTTGATACTAGAGGTTATAAGAATTGGTTTTGTAAGTTTACTTATCGTGATGATGCCATTAGAGCTTACGCAAATTTGACAGAAGAAGGTATCTACAAGGTTGACTGGACACAGAATATTGACAAATCCAATGCACCACGGAATGTTAATGAGCCTGAACAAGAATCTTTAAAGGTCAAATTTGACAAGTATTCTATATTTGTTGGTCAATTGAGTCCAGAAGTATCTGAGGATCAACTTTCACAAAGATTTGAAAGGCATGGTGAAATTCTTGACTTGAATTTAATCAAAAGAACGAATAACACGTTTGCGTTCATCAAGTTTAAAAGAGAGTCAAGTGCTGCTGGTGCTGTTGAAAGAGAAAACCATTCTATGTTTTGTGGTAAAACAATGCATGTGCAGTATCGTGAAACTCATATCCATGCTCCAATACGTACTCGAAGCAATTACAATAATGGTATCCCATTAGCTCCACCTCCAATTAATTTGAATAAGAAATCATTTCCCAAAAATGACTACGTCAAATCTAAAAGTATGATCGAAATGTCCAAACCAAAATTCAACTCTTATCCCTCGAATAGCTTCAACAAAGGGTTTACTAAATTGAAGCAATTCAAGAGTTTTAGACCAGGTAGTTATGAAAAGAAATTTGGCAATACCAAAACTGAAAGTACTTGGCATGCATCACAATTGAATCTCAAAAGTGAAGTTTCAGAGTCGAGTCAGGTTGAAAAGAAGGCCAGCGGGGATATTCGTGTTCCAAGTGCTCCAAATGAAAGCAGGGGAAGTGGTGCAAGTTCAAGAAATAATAGCAGTACTAGTTTCCCACCGCCACCACCTACCACTACCACACCTGGGTTCCCATTATTTTATTATGTTCCTGCTGATAATGTTAATTTTGCTAATTCCTCTTCGGCAAATCCACCTCCATTTTATAATGTTTATCCACAGTATTATCCTGCAACTGCTGCTGCTGCTGCCGCCGCTGCTGCATCTGCAACAGGTGGTGCTAATGGAAATTTGCAATATGATACACCAGGTTGTCCACCTTCTGGTGTAGCGAACGTAGTTGCTGGGAGTCCTGAATTTTCTCTGATTGCTTCACACCCTTCATATGGAGGAATTGCTAATTATATGTATTATCCAAATGAACCGGAGATGAATATAAATGATAAAAAAGTTTAAATAATGATTATTTGCATAGCTAGTGATTGCTATTGTGACTTATAGTTTTATATAGTTTTAGAAACAAAAAAAGTAGAGTATTACATAGTAAAAATAAAAAATCTGTTTTCAAAAAAAAATGGCGCTTAAAAAAATAGTCAACTTGACCAACAAAACGTTCCTTAATTGAACTAAAGCAATCACAATTTTTTTGCACGAATCATTACAAAAAAAACCAAATCTAATCAACATAAGCAAACTGTTAATCAAATCATGACTTGTTTAGATGAATTAGCTCATTCATTGGAATCAAAATCAGGCACGACAAACTCCAAAACAAGGAATAGCAAAATAAAGACAATTGATTTATATCAACAAAATGAATTACTGGGACAACATTCTCAAGATCAAGATAAATTTTATCGATTACCAGCAATAGATCCTATTGCGAGAGATAAAAAACCTTGGAAAGAAGATATCAACTATTTCAATAAATGTTATATATCATCATTAGCATTAATGAAGATGTGTACACATGCCCAAACTGGGGGATCAATTGAAATTATGGGGATGTTAGTAGGAAAAATCCTGGGCCATTCCATTATTGTTATGGATACATATCGATTACCTGTAGAAGGTACAGAAACTCGAGTGAATGCTCAAAATGAAGCGTATACATATATGGTTGAATATTTAACTGAACGACAACAATTACTGAATGGGAAAAATGAAGAAAATATAGTTGGATGGTATCATAGTCATCCAGGATATGGATGTTGGTTGAGTGGGATTGATGTTAGTACTCAAAGTTTGAATCAAGGTTTCCAAGATCCATATTTGGCCATTGTTGTTGATCCGGTGAAAACTTTAAAGCAAGGTAAAGTAGAAATTGGGGCTTTTAGAACGTATCCTGAAGGATCCCAGCAACAACCATCAATGACAAATAAGACCAGAAAGGATCAAAATAAACCTCATAACTCTGGTGCTAATGCTAATCGGAAGATTTTACCTAAATCAAAACAAAAAGATTTTGGTAGTCATGCTGATAAATATTATAGTTTAGATATTGAAATTTTCACCAGTTCATGGGATGATAAAGTTATTGAGATGTTAAAAGATGAAGATTCATTGACTTGGATGAAGAATTTATTAGTTGATAGTAATAATAATGATAAGATATTAGGGATTAGAAAAGATGAAATTAGATCTATTGAATTGATTAAAAATTATGAATTGATTCTGCAAGGAAATCATAATGCTGATGAAGGTGAAACAATATTTGATCTTATTGAACAATTGAAAATACAAGCTAATACCCCTAAATTTATGCTTGACAAGTTAACTACCATGAAATTTGATTCAACTTTCGAAAGTGTTTTATACAAGAGATTATTGAAAAAAACCCAAAAGTCAACCACAACTAAAAAAAATAGGAAAGATTTGAGTACAGATATAGATGATGAGACCATGTTAGATGAAAGTGATTTGGAAAAAAATGTGGGTACTGGTGGCATTGAAACTAGTATTAGTTCTGATGACGATGACGAAGAAGAAGAGGGAGAGGGAGAGGGAAACTCTTCATCTAGAAGAGATAACAACAACAATGAAGTAGAGGAAGGTCCCACCGATGAGGTTGATTCTGACTATGCAAATGAAGAATTATTAGAAGAAGTCGGTGCATTAGAGAACTATAATTTTAATGATCTTTTGGAAAATAAATCTGCTAACAAGTTCCTTCGTTCCGAGCAAAAAATAAAGCATAAAAATAGACCAATTCATCAAAGAATGGATAATAGTTCTATGATATCAGAATGGAATCGTTTAGGTCACCAACAGCAACACATGCCTGCAGATTATCCGTATCAATGGTCTAGTAATGTTGCCAACTTGGTCAAAACAAGTAAAACCAATCGTAGAAGGGAAAGACTTCATCGATTACAAGGAGCAAGTATTGATAATAAGAAACAATTTGAATTGGGATTACATGGAAGTCCAGAATCAAAAGCTAAAAGTGCAAACTTGGTCAAATTAGCTAAATCCATTGGTTTAAATGAAGTTTTTGATTTAATAACATTGGATGCTCAACAGAAACTATTTGGATGAAAATCAATGAGTTCTAAGTATAGAGTGGTCATATTTTATAGGTTGTGTTGAAATGAAGTATATATAATTAGGTTAAAGGAAGTAAAATAAAATACTCTGTACACAGTCACATATCTGTGTATACTGGTAATAAATAGAGTTGGGGACAAATGACATTAAGCATATTAGGGGAGACAAAAATATTAAAAATATATTCGCGTTTTACGTGTTTTTTTTTTGCGCCTGTTCATATCAATTTTTGTGTGTGTGTGCGTGTAAGATTCAAATAGAACCAATGATAAACTCAATATTATGGACAAGATTACTTACATATCAAGATGAAGGCAAAACTTACATTGATATAAAATCCAATTTTGTAGAGTTGTTCTGTAATTTAGTAAATGTAACAATTATAATTATATACTCAACTGTTCAATTATTTCAAAAAAAAGTAAAAAGAAATGAAATAGAATTACACAAAATGTGAGAATTCTTCCGTATACAGCTCAATTCTAATTCCAATTCTACACCACATCATCATCATCTCTGTTGTTCTTCTTTATTGTTCTTAGAGAAATACAACAAAACAAAAAATGTTAAGAAAAAAATTTTTTTTTTTCTTTTTTTTTTTTTTTTAAATTTCTATTTATGTGTTTTTTTTTGAAAGTCTTCGCTCTTGTCTTTAATATTATTATACTCACATTCACACTCTCACACACTCATTCTCATTCTAATTCCCTTATACTTATTAATTAACTCTGGTTTAATTTATTACATTACTCTAACTTTAGTAATAGGATGTATCAATCTTCATCTTCTAAACCAAAGCTAAACATTAATAATAATTCCACAACAATCACCACTAATCCAACTACTACCCTCAATCCTTTACTTTTTGCAACCCCATTAAATTTCAAGCCAGCATCTACATCCACCACATTAAGCACTGGGTTTGATAATCATATACCTAAATCATACATTGTTTTATCAAATAACAGCAACAACTCAAGTATGAAAACTTCCAAGAAACTTGGTAAATCAAATACTAAAAAAACTACTAATGATCCACCAAAACCTAAATCTTTAAATGAAGCAATTGCTAATTATACTGGCAATAAATATTTGACTCATAAGGAAAGGAAAAGGAAAAGAAAATTACAAGAAATAATAAATGAAGATAATCAAGTCCCCAAAGAAGATCAACAAGAACAAGGTGAAGATGATGAAGAAGAAGAAGAAACCGATGAGGCAAAACATGTAACTAAAAAAGTGAAAAAAGGAATGTGGGATTCTATTAAATCATTCTGGCTGAGTACACCTACTTCCACACCAACACCACCTACAGAAGAAGAAGAAGAAGATTTAGGAGAAAATATAGAAGAGAAACAAGACGAAGAAGAGGAAGAGGAAGAAAACGAAGACGATGATTCAAGTTCTCCTGGTGAAGTATTTACTGAGACATCACCATTTACTGGATTTAGTGAACCAGAAAAAAGTGAAATTGACGAAGAAGATGAAGAAGATGATGCAGATTTTGTGGATGAAGAGTCAGGTTCACCTGAAAGTGGTGATGAAGATGATGAAGATGTTGAATCAGATTCTGTGTCACCACAAGCATCCGATGATGACGATGAAGATGAAGATTTAGAAAAGTTAAAATATGATTTAAAAATTGATCAATTAGTCAACGACAAAGATGTCAATGAAGACGAAGACGAAGAAGAGGAGGAGGAAGAGGAGGAAACGCAAGAACGGACATCAACTACTCCACCAACTTCACCAGAAGAAGACACAGAAAAGCAGCAACCAGAGCCACTGGAAGTTTCATACTACGATATTAATGAATATGAAGATGATCGTGGGTCTAATAATTCTGCTAGAATATACAAAAATTGGAGAGAACTCGCTAACAAGAAACCTCCAGTTGGATTATTAAACCATGGCGTCACCTGTTACATGAATTCGGCAATTCAATCAATTATTCATATACCGGCAATGCAACATTATTTAAATGATGTGAATGATAATAAATATTCTCAACTTAAACCAAGATCAGTGACCCATGTTTTAGCTGAATTATCTAAAAGAATGTGGTTAGCATCAAATACTAACAACAATAAAAAGGGTAAAAGTAATGGTGGAATCAAGTATATTAATCCGAAAAAAATTATTCAAAGATTGGATGAAATTAATTGCATGATGAGTGAATGGCAACAAGAAGATTCTCATGAATATTACATGTCATTAATCTCTAGACTACAAGAAGATTCTACACCAAAGGGGAAAAAATTGAATGAATCGATTATTTATGATATCTTTGGTGGATTATTGAATCAACGTATTACGTGTCATAAATGTCATAATGTTTCAATCACCAAGCAAGAATTTTATGATTTATCATTAGGGTTAAATAAAAAGAAAATCAAATCAAACAATAACGGCGACAACATTACTAATGATAGCAATAAAGATGATACCACATCCACTACTGCCACTTCCACTTCCACCTCCACCTCCGACCCAATCTTCAATAGTAATAAATTTTCTGTTGAAAAATCTATTAATGATTTTTTCAGTAATGAAGTAATCAAAAAACTGGAAAATGATAGTAAATCAGGTTATTTCTGTGAGAAATGTAATCGATTCACTCATGCCAATAAAATATCTTCCATTGAAATTGCTCCTGAAACTTTAACCATTCATTTCAAACGTTTTAAATTCAACAACAATTCTTCATCCAAAGTCAAACAGCTGATAAATTATAGTAAATACCTTGATTTAAGCAAATATATGGTACAAGGCACAGCTAAATATCGTTTGACATCAGTTATTGTTCATGAAGGAAGATCAATTTCTAGTGGACATTATGTTGCTCATTGTTTACAGCCTGATGGATATACTTGGTGTACTTATGATGATGAATACATTAATAAAATCGAGGAAAGAGTGGCATTAAATGATCCTTCTGCTTATGTGTTGGTATATACTAAATTAACCCCAAAAGTTTAGAGAGTGGAAAACATTTACACACATACACTAAACCAGAGACTTTTTCTACTGGTACTTTTTTTGCATAGTATTAGATAAACAAATTTATATACACATTTTTATTATTTGAAAACGATTTGTAGTGGTGTGTAGAAACTATCACCAAGGAGTTTGAATACATAGTGACGTAGTAGTAGTGGTTGCTTGTGTTACACAAAACTCACACTATGCAGCAAAACTAATGCAAACTAAAAAAAGAGGATTGTTTTTTTGCTTATCTTTCTCTTATCTGAATAGAGCTGATATATGATAGAGCCGAGGTTGAAGAATATGTACGTATATATATATATGATGTGTATATATTTTATTGTATACACTAAGTAAATAATTGAAAGAGTTACTATTAAGAGAGAAATAAATAGGAAAAACAGAATAAAACATGGTGAAATAGGTAAAGAAGGAAGTTGCGGAATAAACAACCAACCACCTAAAAAAATACCAACAAAAAGTAACTACTGAAGATAAAGTGACTCTATTCACTATAACTTGCAGTAGTACCAACTAACCAACATCAAAACAAAATAAAATAGGAAAACCAAAATGAAGCAACAACAACAAAAAAATATTAATTGTAGCCCAAAGAAAAACAAAAAGGCAGAGATATAATAAAATAAATTAGAGAAACAAAGTAAAGAAAACCAAAAACCAAAAACCAAACTAAAACAAAAATAATAACGTGAATCAAAATAAACCAAATAAAAAAGCAAAACCAAAATAATAACAGTAACAGTAACCAACCGGAAATAGTAAGAATAAGGAGGAGTAGGAAAAAGGGAAAGGAAAAAAAATAGGTATCTAATAAGTTAACATAAAATCAATTAAAACATGAATAAATGGAGGACATGGGTAGTAAGGGGACGTAAACAGGGGAGGTAACTTCAGAATACTCTCTAAGCATCAACAAATATATCATCATCGTCAATATTACTTGGACGACTCGTTGTTGTAGTGCCAGAAACAATATTCACATGTTCATGATGATCTTCATCGTCATCATCTTCTTCTTCTTCTGCTCCATTTCTTCCTTCATTTCTTATCGAATGATAAGGTATTCTTAAATGATTTAATAACGTAGCATTTATATTCCCATTAGTACCACTTGATCTTCTTCTATTTAACAATTTGAATTTTTCTTTAGTTAAAAATGATTCATGTTGAGGACTACCACTTTCATCAATTTCCAAATCTGATATTGAATTATTTGAAATTGTTGAACTATTACTAGTATTACTGGTACTACTATTAGTACTATTATTACTATATCTTCGTTTAAATTTATTTTGTAATGCTCTTTCCGTTAATAATTGTGTTGTGGTTAAATTATCAGTAAAATTAATAAATTTCCGTTCAATAACAAATTTCCCTTCTTTATAAGTTTCAGCAAATGAATAAGATTTTTTATAATACCATCCCAATTGATTTTTACATTGATGACATTTAACTTTATTAATTTTATAAACACCAGTTTTCATAGGAGTTTCTTCTGATTGTAAATTGAATTCAATATTAATTAAATCTTCAACTAAATAAGCAGGACCACTAGCTCCATTGAAATTATCGGATAAAATTAAATCAGAAAGACATAAATGAGATGAACAACCTTTACATGTTATAATTTGAATATTGGGGGATTCATATTTTGAATTCTCAAAATAATTTGTACATTTCAATCCCATGATGAATAACTATAATGTGGGAACTTTGGATTTAGTATGCTTGTAACTTTTTAGTTGAGCGGGATTTTGTGTTAAAAGAAAAACTATGACGATACAGTTGCAAGTAGAGGAAAGAACGAAAGGAAAAAGGGGGAATAGGACAATTGGTTGAAAATCGATTCAATGAAATGAATTAAAATAATGACCCAGATGTATTTCTCTCTTTCTCTTAAACTTCTCTCAAGTTTCTCTTGCTACTACTAACTACTACTATCTCCAAACAACTGTATGGTGTCACACTCTAGTTTTCACAGTCAATTGGAATTCGATTTGCAGACTGTAATTAATGTTGTGGGAAAAATGATGTATTGTAGTATATTTATTGGTATTTAGTTGTAGTTGTGATAAGTAGTAAATATCGCAGAATCTAAAAGCCAATATTAAATTGAGGAGTATTTAAGTATATTGAAATCAACAGGATGATTTGCTAAACTGTAGGAAAATTGATAAATGAAGAATAATAATTGAATATAAAAGTGATTTAAATTGAAAGGAAGAAAATAAAACAGAAAGTAAAAGAGGAAGAATATATATTTAAAAACAAAAAAAATTTAGAATCAATTTGGGGGAATATGTAATCCCATATATATATATAATGTATGTTATATATATAATACAATAAACAGTTTATATAATTTTGAAGTTGTGTGAACAAACAAAAAAAAATAGAAACTAGAAAATTTAACCACAGTGTAAGAAAGTGACTTGAAGCAATGTAATAATTTACAATAGATACATTTGTGATTAAACCTTACACTAAAACTAAATTAAATGCTTTATCAAGTAAGAGAAATAAATATGACTAAATTTACAAAAACGAAACAACAACAACAACCATTAAGCCATAATAAAAGTGAAATGACACTATTAAGCGGAGGAATCTGAGGAGGAGGAGGAAGGAGCTAAGGAAAGAAGGAGTTGTATAGGAGGAAAAGTCTGAGGTCTGGAGACTGTGAAACTCGAGTCTGCATCTGCGTCTGCGTCTGCTCTCTTCTCTTCTTTGCCGTCTGCATTTGTTCCAGAGTCCGAAATAACAACAAAATATAACTGCCTCACAAAACGGAAAAAAAAAAAGAGGAAAGGAGTAAAATGACAATATTTTGGCTCCCTTTTAATTTTCTTACCATTTTTCTGTCATTTCCGTTAGTAATAAACAGAACATATATATCTAGCGTCCAGCTATAAGAATACCTCATTCATGCCACTTCAGTTAGTAATAATATTTTAGCTTTACTAAGATTATCAATTTGTTATTTCTACAATGAGTAAAACTTGCTCTCCTCTCGCTTTCCCACCCCTTGAACTACAAACAAGAAAAAAAGGAATGATAACCTCAATATATATTGATACATGTGGGAATAAAATAAAGAAAGTTTAAGATAAAAAGGTAAGCATTTGGCTTAATATACTCTAGAATCAGAATGAAAGAGCTCATTAAGGATATCTCATATTACTCAAATCATATTTCTCCTTCCTCTTTCTGGTTATTTGCCACCTATTTTTATTTTTTTTTCTTTGATCATTCCTTCTGTCTAAACTATACTGTCTGTCTGTCTGTCTGTTTGTGGCCGGCTATGACTGTTATCTCCAGTGTCATCATTTCAGTATTGTTAATTTTGATATGGAGATAAATATGATAAATGCCTCAATTTTGATAAATCATAAAGTTAAACGAAGCATTAGAGCAATCTACACTAAAACTAATTGAACCCAATATGAGACTATCAGTGATTTCAAGTGTACAACAATGAAGATAATAAACATAGAAAAAAAACACTACTTGTGGTATTAACCGGAAATGTTTTATGTAGCCATGTGTGATTTACTGTGTGTGTGCATAACACTTCCTTTCTACCCTAACACTATATTGTGTCAATTTCTAGCGCCACTAATTAACAATATTACCTACATTATATGTTCTAGGTTAAAAAAAAAAGATTAAAATTAGAAAACAAGTAAACAATAATAACAATCATGATGCGTAATATTGTGATTGTCCGGAGGCATAAAACAATCGAGTAAATTGTTCTATTAAAAAACATTAAAATGTGAAATGAAAGAATATGAGCAAGAATGGAGTAATTATTAAAATTTAGTATCAGTTGCGTTATGTATTCTTTTCAATTTATAATAACACAATTCTTTTTTTTAAAAAAAGCCAATTATGATATATTTCCTCTTACTGTTATAAAACAGTTTTATAATACAGAAGACAGAGGAGGGGAGCAACAGAAATCAAACTGACAACTCCCCACCATTACCGTTTTAAAAAAAGATACAAGAAACGAAACAACAAACAGTTCGGTCATTCTACACTAATCTTTTCTGTTTTTCCCCCATTCTCAGACAAACATAAAATGGAACAAGTTGATAAGTTATAACAATCACCCATATATAGAAAAAAAAAGGAGAACGGAGTAAAGGAGTAGGTTTAGTTTATTTTAGTAGCACCACCACCGGTTTTTGTGTGAAATTTCAAATTGGGAACAAAAGACACAATGTTTGCACCCAATGGTGGCACACGTCCACAATTAACATTCTCATTCTGATCCTCCCCCAAAAGTTCATACCAAAACAAAGCAACAACAACAACAAAAATTCATTCTTTATTGTCAATAACTTAATTTCCTCAAACGATAATTTATATCTTCTATTATTAGCAGTTATTGCTGAATGGTTGGCTTATATCACTACTGGACATAGGCAACATAAACTTGAATCATCAAGATTCCTCGTATACATTTGTATAGTTGCTTGCTATTCCTGTAGTGTTTTGTACTTACTGTATCGATTTGGCTTGGGTTTTTGTATGGTTTTTTTGTCTGTTTGAATTTTGAGTACAAATGGAATTAACGGGATTGTTCAAGCTTTCTTCCTTCTTCATGCAACAAGTTTAAAGTAAACAAGGAAAGATATCAGTAATACTACAATGTGATAACACCATTCGAAACAAAACACGGGATTAAAATATATAAAAACATAATAGACTCCTCCAATCTGTTTCAAATATGGCTGGTTACTATAGTATTATGAGTTGATAATACTATTCTTTTTGTTGGATTTATCAATGAGCTATTCAAAATCTGGGAGACACAATATATGGTTTTGCACTCTTTTTTTGTGTATTCATCTATTTCTCATGACCTTTGATAACGCATGAGAATAAAGAGACAATAATCAAATTCCGAAATTGTGGCACATGAAATACATAATTAAAATAAAATGTAACAACAGTTAATAATTGCTTGCCAATTTCTCAACCAAATAAACTTAACATAATCTTCCGTTTCTGGTGTTTTGACAAGCGAATTTTTTTTAAACGTTTGTTACAGTCAAAAAGTCCAAGTTTGATTGAAATACTGGTTGTTTCAGTTGCCAAGATAATTAACCGTCTTTCTGTTTCTATTTTAACTCAAATCACTAGTTGCTCCTGAGTTAATTCGAGCGACTTTGAAACTGAGCTTATCTCTGCTGATAACATCCAACATAAGCACAATCGGATCAGCGCAAGTTAAGATCTAAAAAAAAGTCTAGACAATAATGGTTCATTTGGTGTTGCATATAGCAAAGTCGATCCATATGATATGATAACAATTACAAATATTCAACTTCTTACAATAAAAACTATCTTTGTTAGCATCAGACATATTTTAAAGTTCTGTTTTATAATGTACGGGTATTATTCCAAATGGTTAAAGTTTTTAGTTCGTTACCACTATTATCACTTTCACTGTGGAAGGTCATTCATTTATTTATCTATTTGAAAAATTGTATGTAACGGTTTACACTTAGCTATCTACTTTTTATGGTGCCGTTTTAAAAATCACAAATCCTACAGATGGTGTAGCACAAACAAAGTTTACGTAATAAATGAGCTGTATATGTATTAGTACTGTTAAATATTTACAAGTCTTGTATAAGCACATGAATAAGTTGTCAATGAACAGATTTGGTTCAAATCTTCCCATTTTACCACTTATACCAAGGTCTAACTTTAAGATTTAAAGGTTCATCATTCAAAAACATTCTTGGTTTACTTTTCAATTCCTTTTGTTGCTTCTCCCAATCCAATCTTAATTTGGTTTGATTAGTTTTCAAAATACATTTCAAATGAACATATCTATGAGCAATGATCCCCATTCTACCTCTACCTTTTGGATCTAATCTTTTCCTCCATTTACCATCACTACCAATCCAAATTCTATCAATATATAATTCATCTTCATTCAATTCTAATTGTTTAGCTTGTTCTAACCCTCTTTTCAATAATTGTTCTAATTCTGTAGATATCTTCTTATGGTTGAAATGTAATTGATTGATGGCCAATTTAACATTGAATTTACGAACCATACGATTAACAATAGTGGCTTTTTTCATAGATGATTTAATACGATAACTGGTTAAATAAATAGATGGTTCCAAAATATCAATTTCTTGTGGTGTTAATGTGAAACGTAATTTTTTACCATTATGATTCATGATTTGTCCATTTTTGAAAAATCCAAATTGAGATACATTTTCATTATATAATTGTAATTTTAATGGATGAATGTATTTTTCAATTTTGAATTGTTTGGATTCAGCATTTTTCGCATGATATTCAATTAATTCTTCATCATTTTCTGGAGTGATTTTGGAAATATCTTTATTATCTTCTGACGATGATGTAGTGGTGGATTTGCTGGTGGTTGTGATTGGTGGTTCGGAATCGATTTTTGTCACTTCACCAAGTAAGTTAGAAAGTCTAGGAGATGTGGTTGAAAGAAATCTCTGTATTGGAACAAAAACTCCTATGTGACGACTAGATCTAAACAAAGGTCTAGTTATTATCGAAAACTTATTCATTGTCTATGAATATTTGTTGATCTATTGACAATTCAAGCTTCCTTTTAAACCATAAGGAAAAAAAAAAATTTTCACCAATATTGTTTTGTTACAATTTGTGCTCTACAGTTTTTTTGAGCGTAACACACGCCCATAATTGATGTAGTCTTTCAACCAAACAAGAATGTATAATATCTACAAACATCTCTTCATATACTTTTATATATATAAATATGATAATTTTAATGTTGTACAAATGCGTATTATATATATGATCCGTCAAAAATACACCCAACTCGGTACCAATTTTTCTTTGATATATGTAAATGTATATAAACACATCGCTTTAAACAGTCTCCTTTATCTATTTACTTTCCCCCATATTGACTAACCATTATTCTTAGCTTATTCATCATCAAATCCAGTTAAATTCTTATCTCTTGGTCTTTGTGGTAATGGATAAACTTGAGGAACTGGTTCATGATCAGCATATAAGTATTTTCTTCTCAATGGAGTTAACAATAATACCAATGGTGCTGATACACCTAATGCCACGGAAACAAATAATGCTGGATTCACATGTGCATGATAACGTATCCACTAAAGTACAGTTTTGTATGTTAGTATATATTGCAATAACAAATTTAATGTCTTGATGGGGGAGTCTATTGATTTCTGTAGTCAATGCTTATAGTGAGTCTGCTGCATACACCAAAAAATAACCCATAAACACCACTTAGCCTCTATTTGGTTCCATGCCGGGTATAGTCGATTATGAATCTCTGCAAATTATGTTGACTCTGGGATCATTGAAAAATGGAAATTCTCCATCAAAACATTGTCTGACTAATCTTAACAACTAAACAATTTTAACATACTCTGAATGGTTGTTTAAAATAAACTGGTTTATCACCCCAAACTTTTTCTTCACTCATTATTCTTGTTATTATATATATATCTTGTTGGTTACCTGGTTTGTTCCCAATTTGATTAAGATGTTCCTATGTATATTTTTTTTTCGGTGGGTTCTCTTGGTAATGAACTTTTTGGTGAGCCTTATTGGTTAACCAGAAAAATTCAAGATACTTAGAGTCGTGTTAATTGTACAAGTATTGATAGAGCTATACTCAAAACCTAACCTAATGAACTAATTAAATTGATAATCTACATTATAACGACGAGTTTACGATTTTCTTTTCTTTGTGGTCTTCTTTTGTCCCTTGGTAGCAGAAGCAGCACCTGTGGTGGTAGTAGCACTTGTTACTTCTTCAATCACTTCCCCTTGTGGTTGAGCCTTATCTTTCTTCCCCTTGGTTGCAATATCGTGTTCTTGTTGAGCTTGTGATTCTGCAGCAAGAGCAGCTTCTTTGGCCTCTTGACGATAGAATTCTTCTTTCAATTTGTTATCGTACCATTGAGCATAATACAATCCACCTTGTAATAATAACACACCCAAAAGAACAAAAATGATCATCACTTGAGAAGCAGCCATGACATTGATCCCGGTTTGGTAATCAACATCACCCCATTGTCCAACAAGACATGAATTGACACCGGTTCTTAAATTAGTCAAATAAATAACCACACCAACCATAAATAAACCTAAACTACCATACTCGAAATATTTAGCATCCTCATCGGGTTTGTATAATTTGATGAAATGTCCAATTAAACCTAATAATCCAACAGCGTGTAATGTATAATGAACATACATTGGAGAGTTCCCCCATTGTTGATAATGACGTAAAGAGGCATCGAATGCTTCAGGGATATCATGAATCCATAAAGTGTTAAGATCATATGGCCAATTACCGTAGATAATTCCTAAACCAAAACAAGTAGATCCAATGATCAATGAAGTTCCAATTGGAACAATATCCTTATATGCCATCATATTCACAGGTTATTCAATATAGTAACTATTTTTGGGTGTTGAAAGTTAGAGATAGTTGTAGATATTAAAGATTCTCATCTTTTTTTTTGTCGTTGGAAAAATGCTCCGACTGGGTGGCGTTTCGTTGGTAGTGTAAAACTTGCAAAAGATATTAAAAATTGGATAGTTTCAATTTACTTACACATTTATCTAACCTTATAAAGCCTTCGAGAATCATCTGCAAAAATTTTAATCTTAAGGGAACATACAATAAGGTATTCAAAAACTAGTTATGCTGTTTATATTTTTTTCGCAACGTTTATTGTTGAGTTCTCCCTAATATTTACACCTTAAAGAGAGAAATACCAGTATGTGGGGGATGAGGTGGAGAACACACAATTAAGCAACAATGTTTCACAAACTGGTCGATAAATTCCATACCAACTAAAATCAAAGCAAAGAGAGGGGAAAACCTCCAAATATAATTTTTAGTCTGAACTGTAGGTGATCTTCCGGAATTCTATTCCTAATCAGGTGAAATAAGCACCATTTCAGACCATACATCGTCGTACAAGTGTTAAGGCATTTTTTTTTTCTCCATCGAGCGGATACTTGGCGGAAAAACTAACAAATTGAACACATTTGTATAATTTTGCCAAAATGAGTCAAACCATATGAAAAAAAAAGAAATTCATGAAAAAATTGAAATATATAAATATAAAGTAGTATTCGTTGGGGTATATTCTACATCATAGCAAAATCACTCTGAAGTGTTTTCTATTTATCTTTTCGTTCTTCGGAATAAGCTACTTTTATTATGATTGAAAAGCCCCATATTGTTATTGCTGGAGCTGGTATTCTCGGACTTACTACAGCTTGGGTAATTGCCGAAAACTTATCAGCTTCTAATACTCCGTATGAGATCACTATAGTTGCAGAATATGGTCCACATTCTCCCACCATGCATGCCAACTTGACTAATCTGGCCAAATATACTTCGCCGTGGGCTGGTGCTCATTTTCGACCATTCCCAAGTAAAAATGAACAAGAATTGAAAGAAATGAAATTGACAAGATTGACGTTACAAAAATTCAAACAATTGAGTCAGACATCTCCAGAATCAAGCATTAAGTTTGTTAAGGGGATAGAGTATCTTGAAAATCCAGATGAACATTATTCGAAATTTGCATATGGATGGAGTGAAGAAATTGACAATTTCAAACACAAAACAGATAAACCAGGGTTTTTAGGAGTTGAATATGATACTTGGGTAGTCAATTCTCCAATATATTTACAATTTCTTTATCGTAAGTTATCAATTGAATATAGTAATATTAATTTTTTGAAAATAAGATTAGACTCATTAAAACAAATCAATGATTTATTCCCAAAAACCCAGTCAAGAACCGCCCCAATCATTATTAATTGTACTGGTAATGGGCTACAATATAATGGAGGGTTTGATCCTGAATGTTATCCAATTCGTGGACAAACATTATTGATTAAACCACCACCATCACCACAAAAGAATGGAACCAATCAAAAATGTCAATATTTGGACAAGACCATAACTTATCAATTGAAAGATGGATCGTGGAGTTTTGTAATTCCTCGTCCACTCAATGGTGGGGTTATTTTAGGTGGAATGAAACAAATTGGTGACTCGTTTTTGGGTATCAACGAATCTGATACTGAACAATTGATTGAAATGGGGAAAAAATACTTCCCTGACTTGATGACTCAAGATGTTAATGTCAATAATGGGAAACCATTTTTCGAAATACTAAGAGTTAATGTTGGATTAAGACCAGCTAGAAAAACAGGATTGAGATTGGATGTGGAACAATATGACAACAAACAGTATGTTATCAACAATTATGGAGCTGGAGGAATGGGGTATGAATTAAGTTATGGGGCTGCTATAAAAGTGTACGAAAAGCTAATGGAAATATTAGGTAGAAGACATCATCTTTAAAGAAAAACTATAGAAACACTGTATATAGACAAACTTTTAATAGATTAGACAAAAAGAATCGATTAATGAAGTAAATACTTATTCCTAGAATTTTTGTGTTAGTATAATGGACATTTCTACAAATTAGGGAGACGAAGAATTATTCAAGTACCAGACGTATCACTGTTGATATGAAAGTATCACTTTCTAGTATAGATTATACATATACGAAACTTTTGACTTTCTATAAATAGATTCGTAATACTTCTTTGCAAGCTTATTAGTAACAAGTATCTCATTACAGTCGTACGATTCTATTCCCAATGGAATTTAATCAATTTGAAGAACCGCTGTGTGATAAAATCCGCAATAGCAGCCACCCATATTTATGTTTGTGCACGGAGATTGCAGCTGGGGAAGGAGAAACGGAAATAACCAGAGTTCCACAGTTTTAATATTATTTGGTGCGGAAAAATGAAGAGAGATTAGCCGGGAATGACGGTATAACAACATTTGTAACAAATAGATTAAAAAAATGTGAAAAACTGATATTATAAGTAATTCAATCAAGCCTTCGATATTGATTATTCAGAGTACTTAATCTATTCTATTTTGCTCTTTTCAACTATCCCACTAGCTTTTTTGTCAACATGAAAACAATTGAAAGTAATATAATCATTAATGCTAAACCTGAAAAAGTCCGATCATTCTTTTTAACTTATCAAAATTACCCCAGCTGGAACCCATTTGTTGTTAAGTTTGCAAAGTACACAAATAAAGAAGATCCTGAATTGAAAGTCGGAGATGAACTACAAATTGATTTAAAATTAAAAGGGTTTAATCACACCAGCACCATGTACCCAAAAGTCTTGCAAAATAATGAAGATGGATTAGTTTGGCGTGGACAATTGTTAAGTACATGGGTATTTGGGGGCACTCATAGTTTTAAATATGAATTGATTGATGGTGACAAGACGTTGTTTACTCAGAAAGAAGAGTTTACTGGTATTTTAGTATATGTGTTTTATTTATTTGGATTATTCAAAAAGACTCAAGAATCATTCATTAATTTAAATGAAGTTTTGAAAGATCAAGTTGAGAATAATTAAGTAGATCTTTTATTTTTAACAGAGAAATGACATGTTCATTAACTCACTAAAACCTATCACTTTGATTGGTGTTTCTGTTCGTACTTTATATGCTAAAGTAAATTGGTCTAAAAATTGTACAAAAAGATATCGAAATTATTACAGGATCAATTATTATTATACACGTTGTCTCTCTACAAATGGATGTAGTTTATCTTACTTGTTATTAATGTATACTAGCTACAAACAATTAAAACAGTCTTATATATACGATATCTAAAAACTTGAAATATATTACCGTTAAAAAGGGAGCTTTACAATTGGGCTCATTAACAAGAGAAAAGTGGTGATACGGAAGACTCACACGTGGTCTATCAAAAAGGTTGTGTACTAGTCCAATAAATTAATTAAATCTAAATTATACATACAAAAAAGCGTATTTTGTGTAACAATAATATTATTATTATTTATCAGGTGAAGTGAAAAAAGAAGAAACTTTTGTGAGAGAGAAAAGTGACAGTGTAAAATTATAATAAATAAGATTTGGATGAAATTAAAAAATGTAACCTAATTCAACTTCATGTTGTTGTTCAACAATTATCATCAATTATTCAATTCTTTTCTTTATTAAATAATTACCATTTTCACTCTTGTTGTTTTTAATTTTGTTGAAGAATCTTCCTGCTTTCACTAAACAAGTTAGAAAACAAACAATCCCTACCCCTTTATCTCATCAAAAGTCATAATTTTTTTTTTGCTGCAGTTTTGGTCATATCCAGCCTCTCTTTTATCATCCCATTCCCAACATTCCAATTCCTCAACCTACCACTTTTTTTTTAATAACAACTTTCTATATTTATTTAAGCAATGAAGTTTGGTGAACATTTGAGAAAGGCATTAATCAAGAATTATTCCTTTTATTACATTGCCTACGATGATTTGAAACATCAATTGAAAAAAGGATTATACGACAATGATGGCATTTGGAACAATGATTTGGAAGAACTGTTCCTTAATGCATTAGAAACAGAATTAGACAAAGTATATTCTTTCACTAAAGTCAAAAACACCGAAGTTAATAGAAGAATCAAAGAAAGTGAATCTTATGTTTATGAAGTTGTTGATGCCTTACATCGTTATGAAAATCACGACCCTTCCATTACTAATCCACCACTGGAAGAAGATTTCCAAGATTTGGAAGAAGAATTGTCTGACATTATTGCTGATGTTCACGATTTGGCTAAATTCACCAGATTGAATTACACTGGGTTTCAAAAAATTATCAAGAAACATGACAAAACCACAAAATTTACATTAAAACCAGTATTCCAAGCTAGATTGAACGCCAAGGCTTTCTACAAAGACAATTACGATAATTTGATTGTTAAGTTGTCTAAATTATATGATTTGGTCAGAACTAGAGGTAACCCAGTGAAAGGGGATTCTGCTGCTGGTGGAGGTCAACAAAATTTCGTTAGACAAACCACAAAGTATTGGGTTCATCCAGATAACATTACTGAATTGAAATTGATCATCTTAAAACATTTACCAGTTTTGGTTTTTAATGCTGACAAAGAATTTGAACCAGAAGATAGTGCCATTACCTCTATTTATTTCGATAACAAAGATATGGATCTTTATTATGGTAGATTAAGAAAAGATGAAGGTGCTGAAGCCCTTAGATTGAGATGGTATGGTGGTATGAAATCTGAACAGATTTTCGTTGAAAGAAAAACTCATAGAGAAGATTGGACCGGTGAAAAATCAGTGAAAGCCAGATTTGCATTGAAAGAGAAAAAGGTCAATCAATTCTTATCCGGTGAATTAACCGCTAGTCAAGTTTTTGAAAAAATGAGAAAAGAAGGTAAAAAGAGTCCTCAAGAAATTGACAATTTAGAAAGATTAGCAAAAGAATGTCAATATAGAATTTTGAAAGAAAAATATCGTCCTGTTATGCGTTCATTCTATAACAGAACTGCTTTCCAATTACCAGGGGACGCCAGAGTAAGAATTTCTTTGGATACTGAATTAACAATGGTTAGAGAAGACAATTTTGATGGTTACGATCGTACTCATGGCAATTGGAGAAGAATGGACATTGGTGTTGATTATCCATTCCCACAGTTGCCGGAAAAGGATGTGTGTCGTTTCCCATATGCTGTCTTGGAAGTTAAATTGCAAACTCAAATGGGTCAAGAACCTCCAGCATGGGTCAGAGACTTGGTTACATCTCATTTGGTTGAAGCTGTACCTAAATTTTCCAAATTCATTCACGGAGGCGCTACATTGTTGACCGACTATGTTAATTTATTACCATTTTGGTACACTCAAATGGATGTTGATATTCGTAAACCAAAGATTCAACAAGAATATGGTATTAGAAGAAATGCTCCTTTGCGAATTGAGAGTTCAACATCAGCTAATGAATTGGACGAAGAAGAATTGTCTGGTTACAGTGGAAGTGGTGTTCAATTCTCTAATGATATTAACCCTCTCGAAGAAGATTTAGAAGAAACGAGTCCTTTGTTGTTCCAGAACTCACATCGTTCAAGACAAGGAAACTCATTCTTTAATCAGTTGATGAGTTATTTCAAAGATGACCGTGAATTCACTGTTAAAGAAGGAACTAATTTCGATTTGAATGGTACATTTAAAGACAAATTACCGAAGGGGAAATCCATTTGTGTTCCAATTAGAATTGAACCAAAAGTTTACCTTGCCAATGAAAGAACTTTCCTTTCTTGGTTGAGTGTTGGTATGTTGATTGGTGGTGTTGCCACTGCTTTATTGAACTATGGTTCCAATAGTACTTTGACAGCATCTATTGGGTTCTTTATTGCTGCTTTGTTCATCATTGGCTATTCCACGTATAAATATTTGTGGAGAGTTCTTATGATTAGAGAAAAGAAGGCAGTGGCATATGGAGACAAATTTGGTCCAAATATGATTTGTGGTGTTATCTTTTTAGCAATTTTTATTAATTATTTAGTTTTGTAATATCACTGGTTCTAGTATAGTCATTTAAAAATAGAAAAGTTTATTTAATCTAACAAGATATTATACTTTGTAGATTCTGTTTCAACGAGATTGATTTCAGTAACCGTCACGAAATGTTAATGTATATTTGATATGAAGTCGTAACTGATGCTGCTTTTGTAACCCAATCTTATTTCCGATTTCCACTTTGCTGAAATATACTTTCGCAAACAGTCTCCGTTTCGGAAGGGCAACCTAATAAGATTTTTTTTTTCGAAAGCAAATTTAAGAGTCCCAGAATTGATGAAAAAGATAAAAAGTATAAAATAACGTTCAACGTCTTGACAGCAAAAT
>OKKB01000043.1_pt1 | contig 89197 bp, 50 predicted proteins | sample 1613931 | NCBI WGS metagenome assembly OKKB01 (sample SAMN04436893, study PRJEB24849) | human gut metagenome | biome: human gut; feature: NICU; material: stool | host: Homo sapiens | place: USA: Saint Louis, MO | collected 2012-02-08
TTTATATGAAATTTTTTTAAAATTGAAAATTGAAAATTATTGATGGTTGTTGATTTATCTTTTTGTCGAAAAATCTAAATCGTTGCAAAATTTTCTTATTTTAACTAATTTGGCCTTGCATGGAACAATTTGGAACATCATAGAACAAATTTTTATCTTTAATTACACATCTTTTTTTTTTGGTTAGGCACACACGCACATATTCATTTGGTTGCCTCTTTTCGTCTTTTTTTTTCTTTCTTTCTAGTACATTCTACAATATACTAGATTTTTCTTCTGGTCAATAATGACATCATCGTCAGATGAAATAACCCATACAGTTTACCATCAATGCAAGATCAAATAGCGCCACATCCCTCCCCTAACCCTCGTAATCTAGGCATTTTCCCATTGAGGGTCCAACTCCACTACTACTGCTACTACTACTGATTTACAAAGTTTTCAATTGGAGCACAAAATGCAAACTATTTCTATTCTAAATTTCTATAATCATCTAAAGTTAATACTTCACCACTTCCACCACTAATCAATTCATCTACAAACTTATCATCAACATCTTTTAATATAACATGAATATGACTAATTGATCTTACACTTTGTAAACTCAACCAATTTTTAAACCATACAATTTGATCCCATGATATACCTTTAGCAACAAATGTCTTTTCAAGGTATCTATTTATTAATTTCTTCGTCATGACCGAGATATCACCAACTTCACTATTTTTATCAACGGGGATTTTCAATTTTGACCAAATACAAATATGTTTGACATTGGGTTCAAAATAATATGGGAATTTATTATACAATATTGAAATGTCATTAGGATTATGGAATATTAAATCTTCAGGATAATCAATTGAATATTCTTTATCGGAAACAAGCTCATGTTGTTGTTCTCTTAATTCCAGTTCTTTCCAATGCAATTCATAATCTAACAAATAATCATTTATACTTAATTTATTATCTTTTAACCATTGTTTGAATTTATGATACTTTATTGTTTGCTGTCGTGATCGAGCAAAGATCTCTAATTGATTGGATTTAATAATAAATTGTATATCTGACCAAGTGAATGGATCACCATTTTTTATTTTCGATGGCTGAGGCATTAATTTAGATTGTTCTAACTGAATGTTATAATAGGCGTAGTATTTATCAAAACTAACTGGTGAAGTGGGTGGGGTTTGCAATTGAGAATTGTTAAAGTTAGTGATAATAGTAGCTGGATTCATTTTGTTTCTTTTTTTTTTTTCCTGCGTTTTATCACGTGTTTGAATTTTATAAGACACTTCTTTTTATTTTTCTTGCTGGCTCGTTGTGTGTTTCGTCCAGTTTAATGCGAATGTAACGTGTACTTGGGCAGGGTTTGAATGTGACGTGGCGGGAAGTTCTTGGCGATGCTTGGCTATGAGAATAGTTTGTTGCGGTGTAAGAAAGAGAGAGAGAAACTACAAGAAAAAGATATAAACAAGATAAAATACACAACAAGAATAAAAAGAAAATACAAGAAGACAATCTGACTTGTAGAAATGATGGGAAATTCAATCCATATTTATATTGATCAAAATCTACCGGTTTGTATAATCATTTATTGTTGTTTTCAGTTTTTTGCAATCAGGCCTAATAAACTAAATGGTGTATTCTTTGTTTTGCTTAGTTTTTCTTTTCTTTTTCACTGTCACAGTTATGTTATGTGTCGCAATTTGATGTTACATCAAGATTCTCAATTCTACTACAATGTTACATTTTTATTTGAGAGTCTTACAAATACACACACTGAATTCATAATACAACCCAAGAATGAAACATAAAAAAAGAAACCAAAATTTGGTAACGGTATAATCGGCATTTTAGTTGGTCAAGGCCCATTGTTTTATATGATCTAGTTTTGCTGTCATAGTATGTAAACACATGAATTCCCGCAAATTTCCACAGTCCTTGATACCAATCCAGAGAATTTTTCGGGTCAACGCTTTCTTCACTTGTTTAAAGTAATTAAAATTAAGCAACTATGAGATAATTCAGTGATCTATCATATTTTGAAATGACATCAACACACACATATTGAAATTGATTTGACATGTAGGAGGTATGCGATATATAGTTGTCATTTTATAATTGCTTTGAAATACTCATAACAAACCAAGATTATACAAAACGTGCTCCCCCTTGACACGATAGGTACTTTGGTTTTACAGATGATAAAGGGTAAGGCTCGGTTTCAGATAACAGATCACCCATTTAATATTGTTTGCTTACTGGTTATCTTTATGTATTTAGGGAAAATTTGAACTCCATCACACTCTTTAAAGAGATATCTGTAAATACATAGAAAAGGGAAATGAAAGATCAATGAAAGAGTTTATTATGGCTGCAATTATTATATTCACTCCCTTTCGTCTCCTTGCTTTTTATCGTGCCTATTTGGCGAAAAAAGAAAAGCCGCACTTGCCCTAATTTGTAACTCACCATATTTTTTTTCTTCTGTCGGTTCTCACCATATTCTATCTTAATCACTCTCATGATGTCAACATTAAATACATATATTACTTGTAATATAATCATCCCATACTACAAAAATCATTTTTCTTTCTATTATCCTTTCTAATTATCTATTTTTTACATTGAATCTTTTATCAATTAATCATAATGGGGGTTCATAAATTAATAATTCTAAGACATGGAGAATCACAATGGAATCATGAGAATAAATTCTGTGGATGGATTGATATTCCATTATCACAAAAGGGCAAACAAGAAGCAATTTATGCTGGAGAATTAATCAAAAAGAACCATCTTGATCCTGATATCTTATATACATCGAAATTAATGCGATCAATAGAAACTGGATTGACAATTTTGGAAGTATTACATAAACCATGGATTGATCATATCAAAACTTGGAGATTGAATGAACGACATTATGGTCAATATCAAGGAAGAGATAAACATGAAGTGTTTGTTGAATTGGGTAAAGATAAAGAGAAATTCCAATATATTAGAAGAGATTATCATGGATTGCCACCCTTAATAGAATATGGTCAAGATAAATCAATTGATGAAAAATACAAGGATGTATTGAATAAAGATATATTACCTCGAGGAGAATCATTACTGATGGTGATGGACAGATTGATTCCGTTTTTCAAATATGAAATATTAGATAATCAAATGATTCAATTGAATAAAACTGTTTTGATAGTGACTCATGGTTCAATTGTTAGAAGTTTGATCAAATATCTTAATCATGTAAGCGATGATGATATATCCAAGATTAATGTCCCTACAGGTATACCATTGGTATTTGAATTGAATGATAGAGGTGAATTGATCAAACCTTATTATTATTTGGATCAAGAAAAGGCAGAAAAGGGGATCGCCAAAGTGAAAATGGAAGGTCTTGAAAGAAAAGGACAAACAGATGAAAAACTATAAACTGGGATGCTTTAGAATTGTGGACATGTTGATGCTATTTGTGTAGGTGTAAGGTGCAATTATTATATGAGCTTGAGATTTTATTTATAGAGAAGTCAAATAGAAAAACCCTGCCACCCCCAATAAATTTCATAGTACTTTTAAACAAACTTGTAAGAGAAAGTTTAAATCCGATAAGGCGGATATTACTATTATTATAAACACATCCACTAACATCAGCAATAATAATTAGCGCTTCTTCATCGCAAAAATTCCAGATGCAAGTGCGGGAAGCGGATAGTAAGTATTTTCTTATTTGCACCACCAACCAACAAATTAATATCAAGGTATACTTGCTACATGTTAACGGAAGTTATACTCCGAGACAGCAAACAACAACAATATTAGGAGTAATTATCTACGCAATGTCACATAGTGTTACAGCAACACCACTGTAGTTGTTGTTATTTACTTATGGGTCTTAGCAACTTTATCGCAGAACACTTTGAGTAGATTCTTATCGGTTGCAAATTAGAGTGCTGATTGGTAGTGAACCAAATCACGGTGATAAATAAAATAGAACAATTGTAGAAGAATGTGACAATAGAAAAGTATGAGTCAGGAGTTACAAGTTACTCTTAGTATATCTCTTATGATCTAGGAAAAATAATTAGGGTTATTAGGAGTCCCCCCTTTTTTTGAATACTCATCGATGGATCTCTGATTTTTTTTTTCTTAGCAAAGAAGATGATGCGAAATTGGGGTCATTCAATTTCAATATGGGCTTTGTAAGAACAATGTGTTTGAGTATTTTGTTCCAGACGCAAAACCACTTGTGAATCTAGATTATGGAAATATGACAACAGTTAGTCCAACATGAGAAACAGTACAAAAAACAAAAAAAAGCTATATACGATGAGATTAACATGACTTCTAAGTATATGTACGTCTAATTACATAATTTGTTAGTAGTAGAATTGCGGAAAACTCATGATATTGGAGAGAATATACCATTGATTGGTTAAAATATCACAGGAATCAGTAAAAGAGCAAACTATTCTGGGGCGAGGGGGAGAATAAGCTGGATGAGTGGAATGACGATTAACAAAGTAAAGAACAACAAAGCAAAGAGAAAAAAGAAAGGAGTAACTAAAGAATTGGAGATAAATGTTCTGATGTTGCGTGTGTGTCCTTAACAAAAAAGACATTTGTTAGTAGTAGCAGTCGTTTCAAATTCATTTAACCTCCGAGTTATTTCTCATCTGGGAAATTTCTGCGGATAACAGTTTTGACACCCGTCCTTGATCATTCATTCTATTCCCACCACATAGAACAAGAAGAAAAATCCTAGACTTCTATAAGATCAATATATGGAATTAAAGGACATCTTGGGTGATGAATAAAGAATCGTTTCTTTTTTTTTTGTAATTTGTTGAATAGATCAAATTTTATTTTATTATGTACGACGAGAACAACAACAGCACTGGTTCTCCTCAATTGTCGGAGAATTACAAAATAAATTTTATTAACTTACTTATAAACCGAAACGGAACTACTAAGAAAAGAAAAGAAATGAAACAAAGTTTGTTTGTTAGTAGTAATGATGGAAGAGAATAGAAGATTTAGGAATGTTGCGTATATGCAGGAGCATATTAATAATCTTTTTGTTTTCAATTTTGTACACATCATCATCAACATTACTCATTATTCCTTTTGATCATCGTACCCAAAATATAAACAATTAGAAACTAGGTAAGAGAAGAAAGAGGAGCAGCAGTAATCGTAGTATCATCGGTATTAGCAGGAAGAAGAAAAAGCAAAAAAAAAAGAAAAGAAAAGCGGAAACCACACTTTTTTTTAAAGACAACACACACACACACACAAACAAATTTGATTATCTCATATATTTAACTTTGCATATGAGACTATATCAATACCCAAAAAAATATATAGACAGAAAATATCTTTGATTTAAACACCACTTTCTTTTTTTTTCTTTCATCCCCTTTCTTTTATTTTTTTTACGTTTTTACTTTTAAACTTACACATTTTATTAAATTCTTAATACCCATTAGATGACTTCATTAGCTATATTACCACAGTTAAAGAGAACCATCACTGACATTATGGACGAAGAATTATATCAATCACCTTCGTCTCCAAATTCTATGACGAGTTTCCCTAGTGGTACAGGAAATTTGATGAGTAATACAAATCACAACACTTTTAATCAATCCAATAATACACCATTCAATATGAACTACAATCACATTTCCAACAGAAATTCCATAAACTCATCGCCCAACTTATCTGCAACTACATTTAATAACGCGAATAATTTGGGTAACGTTCTCAATATACCCGATTCGTTTTTAGAACAGTTGGCATCACAAGATTATATAGATCATTTGAAATCTCAGCAACAACAAGAGCAAGCTTTTGAAAACCCGGATGATATTTACGTTCAAGATGTGCATGAAAACCAAGTGAATCCATTTAATGATTATGGTAATCCAGACTCGTTTATAAGGGCTCAGGAACAACAATCACAACTACCACAGCCTCAACAACCAATATCGCAACAAGACAAACAACGACCACAATCACAACAACAACAAGCTACTAAAGCTCCTTTACCACAAGCTTTTCCAACGAGGAGAAGGAGAAAGATTACTTTGCTTAATGATATTGGTGGTTCATCGACTAGAAAGAAGCATTTTGACGAAGATTATTTGTTATATAACCCAGATATATCTCCAGGCCATATTGTAACTGATTGTTCTTTGGATTCATCTTTAGTCATTCCGCCAAATAGCAACGAGTTGTTTTTAACAGAGTCGGAATCTCCGGAATTTGCTAATGATATAATTCCAGGATATGAGAATGATTACTTATTTTTAGATGACGACGATGAGCAAATTGAAGAGGATGTGTCTGACGATGAAGGTGACAATTATTTCCAAGTTGACGAAGATTTTGACGATTATTTGATGAACAATAACGGTTATGATGGGTATCCAACATTTAATAATTATGAAAGTTCTGGCAACAATACTGATATTATTAATAATAATAATAACATTGTCGATGAAACCATAAGTGATGCTAATAGTAATAGTGAACTAGAGGTAGTTTTTGATCAACCAAAGGAAGTATCACCTTCAGCCATTTCTCCTGCATCTCCAGATTCGGATGATATGATGATTGATGTTGAAGACGAGACCGAAATAGCCGATGCTACTGCTGCTAAAGAAGAGATCAATAAAAAACATTCCAAATCAGGTAAAAAAGAATCCAAGTCCCAAAAAGAGAATCAGTTGACGACGACGACAAAGTCAAAGAAACATTCTCACGGCATATCAGGAGCAGAAATAACCCTAAATAATCCAAACCATCAATGTAACTTGATTAATCCGTCAACTGGTGAACCATGTAACAAACAGTTTTCACGTCCCTACGATTTGATCAGACATCAAGATACCATTCATGCATCTATGAAGAAGATTTTTAGATGTGTAATTTGTGAAGGTAGATTAAATGGTGGACCTGGTAATGGTAAAGAGAAAACATTTTCTAGAGGTGATGCCTTATCAAGACACATCAAAATCAAGCATGGTTTAGTTGGACAAGACGCATTAGATTTAATCAATGAAGCTAAAGAGAATGTTGAATATATTCCAGTATAAGAAAGGATATTAGTTTACTTTTATCTTTTGAAGGTTTCAGCATTTTTTCATTTTAATGCAAACTATAGGGGGGTTTATTATTTTAGATTTCATTTTTTATTTTATTCTGCCATTGTGATTCTATTTTTTTTCTATTTTCGATAACGGGTTAATTTCATTTTTATAAAGTATCTTAATTATTGGTTACTTTCGGTTTATTCATTCTTACTTTTTATTGTCATATTTTGACATGGATACAAACACAGATATATAGTTTTTTTAATATTCATACATAATACATGTACATAGTATTTTCGCGATACTTTGTACTCTACTTTCTTACTTTTTTTTTCAATAAACATTCAAATACATAAATATATCTATTTAGTTATACAAAAATCTATAATTTAATAATTAGCTCTATTTATGCATGTATATGTACATGTGTGTATTCTATAATTTATGCAAGAGTAGATGATCTTGATCTTGACCATGACGAAGTTTGATTGTTGGAGATATCCTTCTGTCCTTTTTCTAATACATCCAATTCGATTTCTGACGACACCGACACCAAATCATTTACAACATCATCAATCAGTTGGTTTCTTCTATGTAAACTAACACCATCGTTCAAATTTTTATTAGTAGTGAAATATTTGAATTGCAAATATTGGAATGCAATATAAATATCTAAACTCATTTGAAATAATCCGGCAACAATGAAAATGATCAGAATATTATCGGTACCAAACAACAAATACGAGATTTTGGTACAATCTCCACCTAACCAACTCAACAATAATATCACTTTAAAATTCTTCACCAGTTGTAATCGATTCAATAATAATATTTGTGGTAATGGCAATAAACTTTCAATAAATAATCCTAAAACACCAATAATATTACTATACATGACATTTTCATGGAAAATCAATGTTGTAATTCCGAAAACCGTGGAGAAACCTATAACAAACCACCAATAATTAGCTTCTAATTTCCATTGCCAAAATGACAATGGTCTACGATAATAAACATCGAAAAATCTTAATCCTTGATTGAAATAAGCAATAAAATAACCAGAAACATATTTTATAATGTCAAATGTGATGGTCCCTAAAGAACTAATCCAATCACCCAGCCAATACAGTTGATGTTCAAGGGTAGCACTACTTAATCGTCTCGGTACTCTCATATTCAATTCATTTTCAAGTAATGGCATTGATGTCAATAATTCTGGATCATAATTTGCGGGACGATAATATAAACTAACTTTTAATAATAATGTTTGAATGAGAATCATAATTATTGATTGACGTAGTAGAGTTGATTCATAAGGAGAACAATAATAATAATATATCCGTAAGATCGATGCCATGAACATTGTACAACAGATATCTAGTGAAAATCCCATTGATGTTTGTCGTTTATAAATACTATAACATGTTGATCCATAAGAAAATAATGGTGTGAATGTCATGAATAAATTGACACATGCTTGTAAATCAGGAAGATAGGCCAAATATGGTCGATAATCTTCAGGTAAGAATTTTAACATGATGTTAATGAATAAATCAGTGGGGAGTGGGAGGAAAAAGTAAGGTGTTTGTGAATTATATAAACATTTATGTTCCTAGGTTTTGAGGAATCGGAATTATAGAAAGTTGCCTTTTTATTTTTTTTATAGGTGTTATCTTCAAATGTGTAAAACCTAAACTATTTTATTCTTCCCACAATTTATTATTATTGCTATTAACTGTGGTGGTTTGTTACTTTTCTCCTTTTCCTTTGTTGGATAGTTGGTTGGTTGGTTCCTTAACGTTTGTTGTTTTTTTTACTAAAAGCAAAACAGAGCAAGGAAAAAAAAGGAGTTATGTACGATTCGATTTGACAAAACGCAGAGATCTAAGATCCAATTTCAATTCAAGTTCACACAAATATATATATATATTACACACATTATATACGATACAATAACTTGCAAACTAATCTCTCGTACGTTTTTTTTTTGATTTTTCAGTTTAATAAGCAGTCATAAACGATGAAACAGAGGAGTGACTATGACTTTGATGCAGTTGTAAATATCGAAAATGAGGCGGTGATAATCTTCTATGATTACTCGATTGGTTCTCTTGCAGGTCGTGTAATCTCCAACTATGAATTGCTTCATCAACATCAATAAACTCATCTTCATTCCCACCTCCTTCTTGTTCATCCTCACCTTCATCCACAGTAGCATTGGCAGGCATGGATGCTTCAACTAACCCATTCATAGCGGCTCTACTTGCTCTTGATTGGTTATACCTAAATCCTCTAAGCAAGTCACGCTGTAAACTCAGTCCTTCCTGGGGTTGAAGTGGTGCCTGGTGTGATGGTACTTCACTAGCATCAACAAATCGTCCATGATTCAAATCAACATCTGGTGATTGGACAATTTGTTCAATGACTCGGTTATTACTTGATTTTTGATATCGAAACCCACGAAATATTTCTCGTTGATTTTCTTCTTCTAACGATATGGCAAGTGCTCGTTGCAATTCATTTTCATAATCTTCTTGTCGCTGTCGTTGTCGTTCTTGATGTTGACGTTGATCACTTGCTTCCATTTCATTCATTAATAACCTTGGTAAAACATTATAAAATTCCCCATCATCAACTTTATTAATGTCCCATAAATTAACGTCTTCAGGAACAATTTGTAATTTAATCAATTTTCGAATCACTTTATGTAAATTAGTTGAATTCTTAACTAATCGTTTATTTATTCTCAAAACTGGTATTGAATATCGAGGATCAAATGATATCAAATCAACTCTTTTATGTAAATTTTCTCGATATGGTGGAGAATGACCCCACAGCCCATTACTCATATCATTGCTGTTGTTGTTATAATGATGATTGGCCCCCTCAGTGGAATACTCATCCAAAGGTGGAGGATCTATTAAATCAATTGGGAACATTGAGGCATCTATTCTACTGTTTAATCTATCTATTATAGCATTTCTTGTTTGTTGTAATCTGGATTGTGATTGGCGTTCTGATTGGCGTTCTGATTGTGATTGTGATTGCTGTTGTGGTATAGGAGTTTCCGTGGATGCTTCCTCCTGTATGGATATGTCTGCTTGTTGACGTGACAGTGACAGTCTTTCAACTTGATTTGGTATTATCAGTTCGGGTACATTAAAGTCCGAAGTAGGAATATTGTAGTTGCTTTGACTTGCATTAGAATGAATTTGCGGGGAATTGACGTTAGTGAAAGAAATACTATTTCTTCTATTGGCACGATGAGTATTAATATTTGACAGGTTTCTAGACTCATTGATTGATGACGATGATGGTGGTTGTAGGTCATCAATTTCACGAATACTAGCCAGTCGTCTCAATTCTCTAGCTCTTCTTGCACGTCTACTATCCCTGGCCAGACTCCCCGTTCTTTCCAATATACACGCTACAGCTTCAACTCTCTGTGATTCTAACGATGACCGGTTGGGATTGTAATTCACTCTCCCCACTTGCTGAATAGTCGAATTTCTATTATTATTATTATGTTTTGTGATGTATGTGGAATCTCTAGAAGTAGTGTTGTTACTGCCATCTAATGCGGTATAAGTCGATTGTTGTACTTGGTTACGTGTAGCATCAAGACCAATAATCTGTTGCTTGTTTTGAGGTGAAACTGATCGCCTATTTACTTCTTCAAACCCAGAAGGCATTTTATCACCTTCCTCTTCTTCATCTTCACAATGTGATTCAAAGCTAGTATCGATGATATCGTGTATTGGATATGGTGGGTTATTAGGAATAGGGGCATTTGAAGCCGTTTTTCCAACTATGTTTCCATGACCTTTTGATTGTGGTTTTGCTTTGTGTCTATTTTGTTTGTTCCTCCGTTCCCTTGATATTAATGACTCTCTAGATGATACACTATTTCTCCGATCACGATAATTCTTTCTGATCGGACGAGTCCTTGTAACAACTCTTTCTCCAGCCTTCTTTTTCTTTTTGTTTTGTATAGTAGGGTTCGACTTCCCATTATTTTGATTGAAAGAGCCATGTGGTGTGACTTTTGCTGGTATATTTGTATCATGTCTATGGTTGGTCGGTGATGGTTGTCTTTTTTTATTTTGGTCTACAGAGGACTTTGATGCTTGTGGTGTAACAAACTCAGTTGTGGGTGATGAACTTCCTGAAGTACTAATACCACCCACACCGTTAGGTCGTGATATTCTGGCTGAATTATATGCTATTCCCTTGGTAGAATCTGGTGTCAGGATAAGTTTAGGAGAATGATGAATCCTTGGTGAATCCTTGGGGGTTTTTGGTTTTGATTTGGCTGGGTATTTGGTTGGAGGAGTTTCCTGGTGTGGTTTTTTACCAAATAGATTAAGCATCGTGGTATTGCAATACTTGTTAGAACCTTTTCCTTCCTATAATGTGTAAAAAATTTATGGAATAGGTGGTATAATGAGATAAGGGAAGAACAAGACACAAAAGATGGTAACACTTTGAAACTACCAAATGAGAAACTACTAGCTCAATTATTGACAAAACTTGGTAGTATTGAGTTTTGATGTTTTCAAATACAAATGAAAGAGAAAGAAAGAGATTTAGGAAGTTAATACATTTTCAAGAATTGTTAGATTTACAAACAGTCGGAAAGGAATCTATTCTTGTTATTGTAACGTTCATATGCACGATGCCAGTTGATAGAAAAAATTTTAGTCTTCAAGTACTTTTCCAAATTAGGCAATTACATAAAAGTAGCTTTCTCTGTCTCGCTTTTTGGTTTGTTGAGTTTTGTTTGTTGCTGAGTATATTACTGGTTTTGATCTATTTCCTGTTTCATCATACTCTAGAAATGAACAATTACTACTCCGAAAGTTGATAAATATCCTTAGAAAAGAACAGGCCGGTGGTTGCTGTTGTCTAGTTTTATTTTTTCTGTGTGTGTTTTGTTGTGTACTCAATAATCTTCGTAATTAAATTGTGGAGCAATTGCTTACAAGGTAATGAGTTTTTCTTATATAAATTCTAATTCTATTCCTCCAAGTTGTTGTTGTTGAGGTGTTTTTGGGTGATTTGAAGTTTATTTCAGCTTTCACACGTTGTTACAGGGACGTGTTTGGTCTTCTAATTATTAATTATTCTTATATCACCCCCTTTTCTTTGTCTTTTGTTTCGCAACTATGGCTTTCCCAAATGCCCCAACAATACACCGTGTTATTCTCTAATCATAACTATAAATCATCAACTATTATTCCAGTGTTTGATTAAGCAAGACATGTCTATATTGATGTCTTTCTTATAGTTCAGATTGTTTTGACATTAATCACAGGGCTAGCCATTGTCCGTTTCTCGGATTCAGAGAATCTAAACATTGTGGCAAGTAGTATGGAACAATCTCTCGAAATAAGTGGATAAACAATAGGACCCAAAAAGTGGTCTTTCTCCAATGTGTATTAGCCGTAAATACATATACTACCACCACAACGTATCTTACTCTACAGAAATTTCGCTATGATTACTCTCATAGAAAATGGAATATGTACTTATATTGAATAATGAAAAGACAAAAAATATAATAACCAGATAAACATGCAAAACTACTCAAATACTTAATAAATACAACTCCCATTCAATAAAACACTGAATTTACTAGTTTGAAGTTGTTCTTTCCACAAAAAAATAAGCAATGGTTCATGGGAGTTGGCAAACTGCAATGCCGTCCCTCACATTTATTTACTGTTCTTGTGATCATCCAATTCTTTTTCCAATTTATTAATGGTTTCTTCTTGTTGTTGTAATTTTTCTTTCAATTTCTTCAATTGAGCAGCTTCGTGTTTCTTGATGTAAACATTTTCTTGAGCTCTTTCCTTTTCGGAGAAGGCATCTTTGGATTGAGGAATGGCACCTTCAGTTAAAGCAATTCTGGAGGTAGAGAATAATCTGATACCTCTAACAGATGATCTAGTGATTTGTGACAACATAATTGGATAATTGATTTATAAATAGTTAATTGTTTAAGGATAATATAAAAGAAAAGAAGAAGTGGTGATTATGAGGAGAACAAAAATTGGTGACTGGAGTTGGAAACTCACACTCACTGTTTAAATTTTTTTTCTGGAACGTTAGAAAAAAATAATTCAGCCCACACCTGCACATAAAAACATTTCAATTCTATTGGTTAAAACGAGTGACCCCCAAGTAATAGTGGTAGTTTTACTTGGGTGAAACTTTGCATTAATAACTCTGGGTTTTGAATCCATTTTCCAATTGATTATTATATAATATTTTCTATTTACAAACTATATTTGTATCAATTAAACAACATTAATATGCGAAAAAGTAAAACAAAAAGACAGCTTAAAACTAGGCATGCCTATCTGTGTTATCTTGATACTTTGTTTTGTTGGTCTTTACTACAAATTTCTTGTTGGCATGTATCTGGCATGTCTATGTTGTGAGGATAACAATCCTAAGCTTCTTGCATATTCTATAGCCATGGATAGTCTCTTTTGATTCTTGGCATTACAACCTGTTACTTGACGAGGCAATATTTGACCAGTCGAGGTTAAAAACTTGGATAATATCTCTGGCATCAAATACAAATTCTTTGGATCGATTCCTGACTTTTCAAATGGATCTGATAACTTCTTGGTGGATTTCATTTTCTTTTCCATATCAAATCTGTTCATACTGAAATCAAAGGGGTTATATGTATCACCCATTGTGAAATGTCTATGCAAGTTAGGCGACACGTAAATTGGTGGATCAGATGAGGATATATTTTCGGTTATTTTGTTTAAATTTTCATTCAAATTCACTTGTATTGATGACCCTGAAGTATATGATTCGTTCCATGAAGTTTTACTCTTCATATCATCAATGTTTGTTTTGCTTGATGTATCATTCGAGTCACCCACAGACAATTTTGCATTTGATTTTGGAACAGTTGAACTAACAAATCGTATTGACCCACTATTAACAGCTCTTATGCTTGATAATCTCAATGATGAAAGCATTGTTTAGTTGACTTCTGTTGATGAAATTATTCAATACTAAAAATTTTTCTATAATTTTTTTTTTTTTGATATTGCACCAAAAAGAAAAAGAGTTCAACTTAAAAAAAGTCGTGGGAAATTACTACAACCTATGACAATGTATTGATTTTTTTTTCCTTCTACTACTCTGTGAAAGAGAGAGAGAGAGTGTGTGTGTGTGTGATTGAACGATTTCATTTCAACTTATATCGAACATCGAAAAGAATTTTTTTTTTTGAGTCTTTTGTTGAAGGATTATTAATTAACGTTAGTTTGAATCCAAGTTCAAATTTTACAACGAACTGCCTTTAAAATATATTCCAGTAGGTTTTAAGAGAAACTATATTAGAAGTTTCGGCACAAAGCAAGACAAAGTTTTTTTTTTTCTACAACCTTTCATATTCACCAATAGTGTTATTACTGCCGTGGCAAACAGAGCAAAAAAAAAACAGTGAACCTATTCTTGAGTTTAGTAGAGTTTTTACACTTTATTACAATTATTCATATACTTCAGTTACTATAAATTTGACAGAATACATAAATACAGCAAATCATGGGAGAAAGAGGTCCAGATCAGTGGTTGGAACAGATAAAAAATTGCATTTCATTATCAGAATCTGATATGAAACAGTTATGTGAATTGGTCAAAGAATTACTAATGGAAGAATCCAATATTCAACCTGTACAGTCCCCTGTGACGGTTTGTGGTGACATACATGGACAATTCCACGATTTATTGGAATTATTCAGAACTGCAGGAGGTTTACCTTCAGATGACAATCAAACCAACTTTATTTTCTTGGGAGACTATGTCGATCGTGGTTATTTTTCCTTGGAAACATTCACTTTATTAATGGTTTTAAAAGTAAAATATCCTCACAGAATTACTTTGGTAAGAGGAAATCACGAATCGAGACAAATCACACAAGTATATGGGTTTTATGAAGAATGTTTAACAAAATACGGCTCAACCACTGTTTGGAAATATTGTTGTCAAGTTTTTGATTTCTTAACTTTAGCAGCAATAATAGATGGCAAAATTTTATGTGTACATGGTGGGTTATCTCCAGAAATCAGAATGTTGGACCAGATTAGAGTGTTGTCTAGAGCTCAAGAAGTTCCTCACGAAGGTGGTTTCTGTGACTTGGTGTGGTCAGACCCAGATAACATTGACACTTGGGCAGTATCGCCTAGAGGGGCTGGATGGTTGTTCGGCTCAAAAGTGTCGCGAGAATTCAATCACATCAACAATTTGCAATTAATTGCCAGAGCACATCAGTTGGTAATGGAAGGGTTTCGTTACCATTTTAAGGAAAAAGATGTTGTCACAGTATGGTCTGCTCCAAATTACTGTTATAGATGTGGGAATGTTGCCAGTGTTATGCAAGTCGATGAAGATTTAGAACCTAATTTCAAGATATTCAGTGCCGTTCAAGATGGTGACTTATCAGTCAAGAACAATGCCAACAAACAACAAAGAAGTGATTATTTTTTGTAACGAATGATGAATGATTTTTATATTTATATCTTTTTTTTTCAAATCCCTTAATGATGCTAAATGCTTTATCCATACATTATATAATATAGATCAAGAGATGGACTTACACATACAAACCAGCCAAAAAAGAATGAAATTGAAATGGAAAAAAAACTTCGAAGAAATGGTAAGAAATGATTTTTTGTCCTTTTTTTTGGTTTTACCTTTAATGTCAATATCTTAATGTTGTTACTGTCTTTATTTATTTCCCCAAATGTTTTTGCTTTTATTTTTGTCACTATTTTATTAATCCATTTGGTTCCAAACGATACAAATACTATTAATGAGATGCTTAATGGTCTCTTTTGGGTATTAATGTAAATGATCTGGCCCAAGCTTTAATTTTTATTATTATTATTATTATTATTAATGAGTTTTGTACCATAGTTCTATATCACATTTTTAGTACAAATTATTTACCAATATAGATATACATATTTGTTTTATTTTCACCTTACTTCTTTGACTTTCTTCTCTTTCTTTTCAAACCAATGATCTTTTTCACGTTTTCTGAGAGACCAGATTTGTTCGTAGGTTCTTTTTGCAGCTCTTCTGATTTTGGTGCTCCTTTATTCATGTTACCTTTCTTCTGAGAACCTTTTCTAGCTTTCTTTTGTTTCTTATCAGATGATCCAAATTTCTTACCCTTTGAGGTAGACTCCGCATCACCATTGTCTTCTTCTTCGTTATCATCTCTTTTTCTCTTTTTGCTGTTATCTTTATTCTGATTACGAGCAATCATTTCCTTTTCCCTTCTTCTCTTGACAACTTGAGCATTTTCAATGGCAAATTCAACAATTAGTCTTCTTTTGTTTAAACCCTCTAACTCAGCGAGTTTCTTTTCTTCGTCTGTCAATCCTTCTAAAATTTCTGGTATGGACACCTCATGAGCGTTTAACCATCTCAATCCCATCAAAGCAGCTTTATGATCTCTAAATTCTATAAAACCATAACCTCTACTACGACCTATTTCACCTGATCCCTTGACTTCCATAATAACTTTGGCTTGTTTAACAACACCTTTATGTTTTGAATTCTTTGATTTGGCAATCTCTTCCTCGGCATCAGCTCCGTAAATTGAATGTTTGAACTTAACAGATCTATTCACCTCTTCTTTTGAAAGTGGTTGTCTCTTGCCTTCCTTCACCTCAGTGGCAAATTGGACAACAGCTTTTCTCCCCAAGGCTTTCAATGCCTTTGCATTCATGGCTCTAGGCAAGTTTCTTATTGCCAATCTCGTCAACGATAAATGTAAAGTAGGATTTTTCTTCAATTGTTGGGTTCTCAATTTGTATGATTTTTCTCTCAATTCTAAATCAGTTTTTGAGATATATTGAGCAAGTTTTGAATTTTCTGTGATTCTACCTTCGTTTAATAAAAACAAGTTTCTTTTATCTTTTTCACCTGGTGCTTTACCCAAAGCTTCTTTTCTCTTTAATGAGTTTCTATCAGCCAATTTACTAGCCGAATCTCTATCAACAGCTGAAGCAATCGACAAAATTCTACCTTGGTATACATATGATGGAGACACATCGTCTGCAATCAACATAGAAGTAGATGCAACAGTTGGAGCATTGTCAAGACAGTCCAAATAAGCGTCTTCTTTAGCAAATGCCACAAACGCAGAACCTTTGGCCAATCCGGTTTCTTTGTCGACAACTGGTAAAGCATATTTGACAGTTCCAAATGTGCTGAAATGTTCTTTCAAAGATTCGGTATCAGCATCGTATGGAATGTTACGCACAAAAATGGAGAATGGTTCTTGTCTGTTACTTTTCTTTTTAGGATGCAGTGACTCCTCCTTTTTCTCTGGTTCTTCCATTTCCTCGTCAAAGCTGTCTAATTCTTTGTCAGAATTCACTTCATTCAATTCATCGAATTCTGAACTAGCATCATCATTATCTGATTCATCATCCTTATCTTCTTCTTCTTCATCATTCTCATCTTTGTTTGTGGAATCTGCTTCTTCTTGTTCCTCACTGCTCTCATTGTCTTCTTCTTCCTCTACTTCTTCATCTTTCATTTGCTCCCATTTCGATTTTTCAACAGCAAAATCCACTGCAACTTCTCTACCATCAATCTTTAATCCTTGACAACCTTCGACTGCCTTTTCAGCAGCTGAGTTTTTCTTCATAATAACAAAGGCAAACCCACACATTTGTCCACCTTTTTTCTTAGGAATATATGCATCAAAAACAGCACCATATTTACTAAAGATTTTTTTCAACTCATCGGGTTTTTTACAAGACCAAGGTAAATTACGGATAATCAATCTTGCTCTTCTTTTCTCAATTGGCTCCACGTGACTCTTTTCTTGTCGTTCATTACCTTCTTGTGGTTTTCTATCCCTTCTTTTGGCAACATCAACTCTTAAAAGACGGTCTTTGAATTTTGTCTTTCTACTCTCAACTAATGCTGTTAAACAATCATCATCTAAAGTGAATGAAACAAATCCAAAACCTCTACTTTTTCTTTCGTTATCAGTAACTATGACAGCATGTTTAACTGGCACAAATTGTGAAAAAAATTCAGATAATTCTTCCGATGTAGCTTCAAACGGTATTGAACGAACAAATAATGTCTTACGATCTAAACCATCATCTTGATTCTTCACAGATTCTTGTTTCAAATCTACTGATTCCACCATCACATTGCTTTTATTAACGTCTTCTTCTGACATGATAGTATTTGTTTAAGTTGTAGGATAAATTAAATAAATAAATTAGAGAAGATCATCTCAAAATTTTCTAACTTTTTTCTCTTTCACTACAAAATACCTCATCTTTCTTTTTCTTGACACTGAAAAAATATGTATATGCTACCATATGTAACTAGCCTTTTCCACCCCAAATATCCAAGTTAAACCAGAGCTTCCCATGAAGTGTACTTATAGATGAACGTACCAATATCTACAGATTTCTTATTTTTAAAAGAAGAATCATAACAAATTATAAGCATATATTGATTTAAACATAAACAATTTATTGATTTTATTATTTAGTGTATTCGTTTGCTTCAAGCCATTCATAGATTGATTTGGCGTCACGATCAGTCCATTTACTCTTAGCAGTAATGATGTCCAATGATTGAGCCAAACTTTGGTCATAACCTTTATTGTCTTTTTGTGCAAAGAATTCTTCAACTTTTTTCTTCTGTTCTTCCTTAGTGAAACCAGAAGTACCTAAAGTGACTACAGATCCTAACATTGATAATCCAGGTGGTAACAAAATGTAAATTTGGTCCCAGTTTTCAGATAACCAAGTCCACAATTTTTCAACACCCAATTTGTGGGCTCTCAATCCTTGCATTGGGATATAAATATCTTGTTGTTTGACAATATCGGTTTGCAATAACAAACCTGTAACTTTGTCCAAAATCTCTGGTTTAGTAAATCTACCAAATGATCTCAAAGCAGCAATTTTTTCTTCAACTGACAGTGGGTTTCTGTAGATGTTGTACAATTCGTCAAACGTTTTTTCGTCACCATATTTAGCGTTAGTATTGAAAATTGAAGCTCTCAAGTTTGGATGAATAGCCTTTTTGTCACCAGCAATGAATTTAGCAAAAGCTTCTTTAGCGAAAGCAACAGCTTCTGGGTCTTCGGCATTTGCGGCGGAAGCAAACAATGAAGATTTCAATTGTTGGTCAGCAAAAGAGTCGTCAGCACTGAATTCCCAACCAGTTTCTTTCAATTTTTCACTAATCAAATCTCTAGTGAAAACTTCCAAAGCTTTTTTGGTTGCTTCATCTTCAAACATAAGTGCAGCTTTAATTGATCCAATTCTGGTCAAAATTTCATTCCAGACAACGTAGTTGCTTTCCTTGGACCAAGATTTCACCAAGTCCAACAAACTAGATGTTTTGATAAATCCAGAAGAAGCCAAGGATCCAGCATCAGCGACTAAACCAACACGATCTTCAACTGAAAGTTTACCTTCAACACCAGCTTTACCCAATTTGGTCCAACGGGCTGGCTCATATGCAGTTCTGTAGATACCACTTTGGTCACCGTTGACTTTGAAAAAATCATCAGAAGTTGGGAGTTTAATTGTCTTGGATCTTGTTTCTAACACCAGAGATTCATCAACACCTTCACTTGTTTTCAATCCCAAAAATACTGGGTACAAGGTTTTATCTTCGCTTTCCTTGACATCACCGGTAGCCAAGAAACGATTTTGAGTTACTTTGATTTCACCATTGCCAATTTCTTCTACTTTGACAATTGGGAACCCAATGTTCTTAGTCCAGATATCCATAACCTTAACGACATCTTCACCGGAAGCTTCACTCAAAGCTTCCCATAAATCAGATGTTTTGGTATTACCCCACTTGTGTTTTTTCAAATAGTTAGATACACCTTTGACAAACACATCTTCACCTAACCATTTGGAAATCATTCTTAACAATGAGGAACCTTTTGAGTAAGAAATGGCATCGAAAATTTGGTTAATTTCATCAGCTCTTTTAACAGGAACCTCAATTGGGTGAGAAGCTCTCAAGGCATCCAATGTCAAAGCATGTTGCAAGGAATCGGAGACATATGATTCCCAAACTTTCCAGTCTGGGTACAAGGAGTTACAAGCGTACCAGGACATCCAGGTTGCAAACCCTTCATTCAACCACAAACCATCCCAGAATTCCATAGTAACCAAGTCACCGAACCATTGATGGGCCAATTCGTGCATCACAACTTCTGTGACTCTTTGCTTGGTGTTCACATTGGCGTTATCAGCATCAATCAACAAGTCGACGGTTCTGAATGTAACAAGCCCACAATTTTCCATTGCACCTGCACTGAAACTTGGTACGGCAACCATATCCAATTTATCGTATGGGTAATCAATACCGAATTGTTGATCGAAGAATTTCAAAGTCTGGGCAGCAATGTTAGCAGAGTATTCACCTAAATGTTCAGTTCCAGGAGTTGAGTAAACACGAATTGGAACTCTGTAGTTGTCATTCGAGATGTATCTCAAGTCACCAACAATAAATGCTACAAGGTATGTAGACATCAATGGAGTGGTTTGGAAAGTGACCTTCTTCTTGTTACCATCAAGAGAAACAGTTTCCTTTTCTGATGAGTTGGATAAGCAAACCAATTCTTTATCAGCAATCAATGAGATGGTGAATTTAGATTTTGCTGCAGGTTCATCATAAGAAGGAAATGCTCTACGACAATCGGTAGGTTCCATTTGGGTGGTTGCCATGTATTTGGTCTTGCCATCTTCTTGGTAAGAGGCTCTGTAAAAACCAGCCATCTTGTCGTTCAATTCACCAGTAAATTTAATGTACAATTTAGCAATTGAGCCGGTACTTAAGTCATCATCAAATTTGAAAGTAACTGTTTGTTTGCCAGCGTCGAAACTGATGTCAGTGACAGATTTACCATCAATTTTGGCTTCTTGAACTTCAATTTCCAAAGAGTTTAAGGTGATGAAATTGGTTTTCTCGTTGACTTGAAAGTCAATGGTTTCTTCCCCTTTGAAAGTGAAATTGTCAAAGATTGGTTCAATGGTTAAATCATAATGCAATGGCTTGACGTTTGTTGGTAAAACTTCTCTTTCTTGATTGACAACAGAAGCAGAGTTGTCTGAAGATCTGGAATGATGGCACATTTTTGAATAGCTTAGTTTTTGTCCACCTGAAGAAAAACCTGAGTTGGATATTTTATGGAAAGGGAAAATGTGTCTATTTGTATTTTTGTTCACGGAATTTGGGGTTTTGCCTACCATGTCGTGTGTGAGCGCAATTTTCGAAAAAAAAGATTTGTTAATGTTCAAAATAGTGATGCCGTGGTATAGTTTGGGTCTATACTTACCCGTACTTGAAATAACGCCTTTCCGAGCAGTAGAAAACATGATACAAAATATCTCACTATAGTGTAAACCCAATAGCTAAAAAAGGTAAAGCTTTTCAATTCAATTCTTTTTCTCTTTTCTGCCAACAGAAGTGTGTCTACAAGTATTGGGCATCACGCAACAATCTTAGCTTTTTTTTTCACTATATAATTTGCCTTTTACTCAAAAAGTGTTAGGCTTTCTACAACCACAAATTACTTTTCTCACATAAATGGCAAAGTAAGCAAAGGCGACGGAAAGAAAGCGGAAAGAAAGAAAGAACAAACAAACAAAGAAAGTGGTTACAAAAGTAGGTTTTCAAACGGCAAAAAAAAGAGGAAAATCCACTTCTTTGTGAAGTATTATTTGAAGCCATTGGACCAGATGGATCCAAATATACAAAACCAATGACGGGAAACGTTCCGATTATATAAATATCGACGATTAGAGTTTTAATCGCCGTGTACCTGGTAAGATGTTCTCTCTACAGTTTTCGACTTTTGTGAGCCATCGCTTTTTTGGTTACCAAATCTATACAACTTGTCTCTATTTATTTTCATTTTTCATCAAACTCCAATATCTTGATTTATCCTGTTCTTTGGAGGATATGGACACCACTATTGGTTTCAATTATGTTACTGACTTCTCCAACATGCAAATTGAATGCGGCTTCTTCGAATGGTGGTTGCATTTGTCCTTTGCTAAAAAACCCTAAATCACCACCTCTGTCATGTGAGCTGCAATCACTTTCGGTATTTGCCAATTCACTTAGTTTAACCTCACCACTCAATATTCTTTCCAAATGTTTCTTCAATATCTGTATAGATTCGTCTCTAGTTCTACTTATACCATCTGGGGACTTCCAAGACTTGGGTTTTCTTGATTGATTGTTCTTGATCAACAAATGAGAAACTCTAACCTGGCCATCCTCATTCACAAGTGGCTTGTAACCATTGTTTTTAAACTTCGCAATGTATGCATTCAATACTTCTTTGTCAGTGCCATAAGGTGGGTCCCAAGACGACTCATTGGTAGATTGGTTTAAGAAATACTCTTTGTTATGGGATCTGGATACTCTAATCGTCCAATTAGGTGGTAAGCCTGTTGATGTCGATGCCATGATGATATACTACTGCAAAAAGAATCAAGCTAAACTGATGACAAATAATACAACAAAAGGCAACAACGAAAATCTTGTGTTGATGAAGAATATAGAAAAAGAGAGAAGTTTTGGTAAATGTACACTACCTTAATATCTATTGCAAGACGAATCTCAACTGTATATCTATTCAAGTGACTAATGCTTGTGTGTCTAAATACCTCTTGTCTTCAACGCGTCTTTGACTTGGTTAGCAACAACATCTATTGGTTGATCACATCTAACCTTAACAACTTTCCCTTGTTTGTCAAAGTAATCAACAACTGGCATGGAGGTATCGATGAATGTTCTAAATCTCTTTTTGATACTTTCAATGTTATCGTCAGCTCTTCCACTTGTTTTACCTCTTTCTAACAACCTTTCTAACATCACTTGTTCGGGACATTCGAAGAATAATGTAAATGCAGATTTGGCGATGGTATTTTCAAAAGTCAATGCTTGATCCATCTTTCTAGGGAAACCATCAACCAAGAACTTTGTTTTACCCTGTTCATAATTTTCTTTGATTGCTTGTTTCAATAAAGCAACAGTGACTTCTTGAGGAACAATTTCACCTTCTCTGATGTATTTAGCGATAAGCTCACCATACTTGGAGCCTGGCCTATTCTGTTCGGCTCTTAACAAATCCCCAGCAGACAAATGAACAAATCCTTTTTCCTTGACTAATTTATCGGATTGGGTACCCTTTCCAGATCCTGGTCCACCCAACACAAAAATGACTGAAACTTTGCCTTCAGCAAACTCTGGTTTATCACCAGATTCATTGGGTTCAAATGCAGATTTAGGTGTCTCCTTGTTATAGAAAGAGGCAGCAATGGTAGAACCAATAGCCAAAGTTCCCAACACGGCAAGAAGCTTACCTTTGGAGTATTTAGGTGGAGGGGTTGAATTGGTTTTGCTTGAATTGAATCTTTTGATACATTGTGATACGGCTTTTTGTTTAGCAAAAGTGCTAACAATTTGTTTACCTGCTAAAACTTGTCTCGAAAACATTGCTTAAAAAAAGAGACGTCTGCTAAACGTTGCTAGTTTGTTAATGATGTAATGCAAGTACTGAACAATTGAAATTTCAGAAAGATTTTTTTTTCGTGATTTATCGTCACTGTTAAATTTTAGTGTCAATAAGTTTCAAATATTTAACAAAAAAGAACTAACCATCAAAAACTGATTTGATTTGCGCAAAAAAAGAGTAAACACCAACAAATAGCTTGAACCTGATACTACACCGCAGTTCTGCAAATAAATCAAATACATTTTATTTTTCTATAAAAAAGATCTAGAGTTTTTAATTCAACTCTTAAAGTCTAATGTTCGAAACCACATTCTTATAATTGATAGGCCTTGAGGATCTCGTCATTGTATCTTAAAAATTTACCATTCAAGTCCTCTGACCATTCTTGCAAAGCCAATTTGGCATATACAGTTCCCGGCTCCTCAGGAGAGGCCAACTGCTTATTTTCATGTAAGTCGACAAACCTTTGCAAACCTTCTGGGGTCATATTCTTTCCGAATTTCTCTCTAATATCCGTCTGCATTTCAGTGTCCACTACACCTGGAGCAATTGAAATAGCTTGAACATCTTTCTCATCACTAGCTAAGGATAAAATCAAATGATTCAAAGCAGCTTTAGAGGAACCATATGCGTACCATCCACTGTAAGCTTTTGTGGCTGCTCCAGAGGAAACAGCAATGACCTTACCATTGGTTTTTTTCAAATGTGGCAAACTGTGTTTGATTAATTCAACAACAGCAAACAAATTAATATCATATAACCTTTTCCAATCATCAACAGAAGTGGATTCGATAGGACCAACGGGTTCCAAAACACCTGCATTTGCAATAATTGAGTTTAATTGTCCAAATTTTGAAATGGCCAGCTCAACTGCTTTTTCCGAAGTTGACGAGTCAGTGATGTCACCAACAACAAAGTCAACTCTATCTGAACCATATTTGTTTGCAAGAGCTTCCAATGGTGCTTCTGTTCTTGCCACAACAACGACTTTTGTATTAGGGTCTTTCAAAAGCACTTCTGCAATTGCTTTGCCAATACCTGAATAGGTGTTAGTAACTCAGATCACTATTATATTTCAGGAATATTTGATTGACACAACATACCTCTTGAGGCACCAGTGATTATAGATACATGAGACATTGCTGATTGAATAAAGTGGAAGAACTAGTTTGGTAAACGAATTATTATTATCCACGGAGAAAAAAAAGAGTGGAGATCAAAGTTGAGTTTTACACAATATATTTTCTCGAGTAACGAGTTGCTTGAATACATATCTAACAGAATGCAAAACAACAAATAAGATGCCTATAGTTCTACAAGCAGTAAATGAAGAGTGGTGACATCAGAGCCAGCTACATAGACATTCTTTACAATTGATAGTCTTTAAGGAGGGCATCATCAAAATCTAAGTATTTCCCGTTCAAATCTTCTGACCAACCCTTCAAGGCCAAGTTAGCGTAAACTGTACCTGGTTCTTCTGGAGAGACCAACTTTTCATTCTTGTGTAAGTCAACAAATTGTTGGAGAGCTTCTTCCTTCATATTTTTGCCAAATTTTTCTCTAATGTCATTTTGCATTTCAGTGTCAACGACACCTGGAGCAACAGCGATGGCTTGGATTTCTTTTTCTTCAGAAGCCAAAGAGTACATCAAATGGTTCAATGCAGCCTTGGAAGAACCATAAGCATACCAACCATTGAAAGCTGTAAAGGCTGCAATTGATGAAACACCAATGACTTTACCGTTGGTTTTCTTCAAATGTGGCAAACTGTGTTTGATTAATTCAACAACTGAAAATACATTAATGTCATACAATTGTTTCCATTGGTCAACAGAGGTGTTTTCAATCGGGCCTATTGGATCCAACACACCAGCATTAGCAATGACAGCATTTAATTGACCAAATTTGGAGATGGCAGTTTCAACAGCAATGTTAGATGTTGCTGGATCTGTAATATCACCAGCAACAAATGCTACTCTGTCCGAGCCGTGTTGCTTTTGGAAAGATTCCAATGGAGCTTGAGATCTAGCAACAATCACAACTTTTGAAGATGGAGTTTTTAAAAGAATTTCGGCGATAGCCTTACCAATGCCTTTATTTGAGTTAGTACTAAAGTTCAAATTGGAAGTCTCAACATCATAGATTTTGTTCATTAAAACGTACCTCTAGAAGCACCAGTTACAATTGAGACGTGAGACATGATAAATGTAGTATTATTCAAATACAGAAAGACTAACTTGAATGTCAAAGAAGAGAAAGAAAGTGAAGTGGAAAAAATTTAAATAGTAGTCACAGCTCTTGAAATTATACAAGAATATTCAATTTAACTCCTCATCACCTACGTAAATCTATCCAAACTGTGTCTGCGCTATACGGGTTTCCATCGTTGTACTAAAAATATTGGACATTTACAAGACTAGAACACACTTTTGTACTATATTATCGCAAATATTCCGTGGATAAAAGCTTTTGTGCGAAAATCGACGCCCAATAGTATACGGATAAAGCCATCTTCAACAAACGGTGTTTAGAAAAAAAAAATATAAGAAGAAACAACTTGGCTTTAGAAAACAGGCCATAGTAATAACAAGTTATTCAATTTTCCTATAAAATACATACATCTAAAAATGAGCAGCTGGTTGGTTATTGTGTGCTCCTCCATCAAGAGGAACAATGATACCATTTACATAATTGGACTGTTTGGAACACAAGAAGATTAACAAAGATTGAATGTCTTCCTTCTCACCCAATCTTCCTCTTGGGTTGGTTGAAGTCAAAGCTTCACCAGCAGCTTCGATCAAACCATTGGCCATTTTCGATGGGAAAAAACCTGGGGCAATTGAATTAACATTGATATGTCTTGGGGCAAATTGAACAGACAAGTTTCTTCCCAAATGAGATACTGCAGCCTTGGAAGACAAATAACCGTATACACCGACCATATCGTTAGTCGAATAACTAATGACAGAGGACATAAGGATCAATCTAGAAGGATCTTCTTTGGTACCAGCTTTTTCCAATAAAGGAGTAAATAACTTGATGGTGTGGTAGACGGCAACAACATTCAAGTTGAGGACTTTTTTGACTGCTGAAACTGGATGGTCTTCTAACGGAGCACCCCAACTAGCACCAGCGTTGGCGACCAAAATGTCAACTTTGTCGACTTGTTTGGCTATTTCGGCGTAGAATTTTTCACATTCTTCTTCAACAGCAATATCTGCAGGATATGAAATAATTTTACAATTCTTGTTGTTGTCTTTGGCAAGTTTTTCCAAATACTTTTGAGCTTCTTCACAAGCTTTTGCTTTTCTTGATGTAATGACCACAGTGGAGGCACCGTTCAATAACAAAGCCTCAGCACAGTATAAACCCAAACCACGAGTACCACCAGTTACAACAGCAATTTTCCCATTAACATTGAAGTCGACCATTTTGATAATATATAATTAGAGCTTGAATGTAGTAGTAGAATTAAAAAAAAGAATGAAAATAAAAGATAAAATTAAAGAGAAAAAAAAAGAACAATGTTGAAACAACATGAAATTGATAACTTATTTATGCATTTATCTTTTTAATTTTTCGCTTTCCCATATCTAGGTTTGTTGATTAGTATGGGGTAAATACATTTCCTCTATTTTTTTTCCGTTGCTAGAATATCTCCACTTTTCATTGTTCTGTGGTGACCGAGGCTGATGATAATTCTGGATAAACACTATTTTTTTTTTGTTCTTATTCAATTATCACTTCCCTAGCTCAAAGTGGTAGGTTTTGAGAGAGCTATCAAAGACGTGCTGATGCTTTGATAACCCCAAATTCCTTATTATATCATCAACAAAAGCTTATGTATTCAATTTGGCAAACAATATTCAATGAACGATTCTTAAGTCTCGTTGAAACCGGAAAAACTGTGAAATCCGCAAATACTATAGATAACTGTGTATTATGCACACTAAACATATATCTCTATGTAGCAATGCTCTCTGTATACAAAGTCGGCATTCAGCTAGCTCAAATCATACAATCCAAATCATGACACCTTTACTTTATGTGCCGGCTGTTGTAGTGACACGCCTTTTGTTGGATTTGCGATTTGGATGTTGGTGGCTTAGATCAGTGGTGAAATATAACTCATGCTCTTCTAGTAGAAACAGACAGCTTTCAAAAAACAATGAAAAATCAAAATCTATTAAGAATCTACCCACAGCTGCAATAATCCTGAGCGCTGTAATGGATATAAATGCAATAGCGGATATAAGAAAGTTCGTAAACCCTGTTATTATTTGATTATTAATTAACATTTTTATTAACCCAAAAATACTTTTCATGATGCAAATAAAATGATTACGTAGTAGATTTGAAATCTGCTTTGTCTTGTTGAGATCTTCTTGATCTTCCAGTTCTTTGTTGTCGTCTTCAGATGCAAATGGAAATGGTGTATTTCTCGGTAGTTTCAATATAGGTTTTACAGGAAAGTCTGCCTCCGGAACCAGGGAATTCATGATAGTTTCATCTATAATTGTGGCAGGTGGTTCTACCCAACGGATATTTTTGGCATTCATATTCATGTTTAATCAAACTATTTTGAAATGAGCATTTCTAAACATAAATGAATTTAATAGCAAGTGTAAAGACAAATAAATCAAATTAAATATAGAGAATGTGTTGTTCTTAAATATCATATCATTTTGTGAAGGTCTTAGAAAGTTCTTACATTGTAATTCATCTGACAAGACCACAAAGCATTGTGCAAAATAAATGCCTTGCTGTTTTTTTCTCAGCATCGTGGGCTTGAGTTAATGTACATCAACGTTTGCTTTGCTTTTTTTTTGTTTTACCTTTTTTATTTTCGGATTTGTTACAAATCTGAAATTCTTTACGATTATAGTTGTTATTTTACTAAGCGATTGTTATTTTTAACCTTTTTTTGAATCAAGCAATGATCCGAACATCTATATAGTTTGTTCGTTCCGACTGAAAGAAATCTAACAATAGGAACGATCAAATATTCTTTTTTCATTATCATACACCGATTAGGTTTTGTGTAACATGTGCTCTCATAAACAACTCCGAAACCTAGAAAAATATTGCTGGTTCTGCATATTATTTATATGCACCACAAGGATGATTGGCTACCTCCTATTCTTGGAAAAGGAGTTATAATTCAATACAGTCTTCGGTTACATCATACCTCTAGAAAGTACATATTATAAGGTTACTGCCAAATGGATCCTTAAATATGAATGAAAAGAATTTCAGAGTGAAGTGTTGAAATAACAGAATACAGAAGAGATTATTGTGGTTGTTTACGTGAAAAAGTTTTAGGGTTCTTGTGCCTCGAAGGCTTAGATTTTATTGGCTGAGCAAGACGCCTTTGCAAATCAAAACTTACGGGGCTATACCTCCTATTATTGTTGCTACAAGTTGACGATTTTATCAGTCATAAGGAGAGACGATGCACTTCAATTTAGCACAACAATAACAATAATCTACACAAATAAGTTCAAAACAATAATGTATATTTCCTATACGTCTCAACCACTGAACCATCATTGTAATCAGTTCGTCTACTCTACCAAACGAAATACTAGTTGCAATCCGGGCACCAACGGGTTAGCCATGGAAAACCCGTTTTGTCCTAAATGTTTTATATCTTTCCCAATGATTACTTGGGCCTTTTTGGGATGATCGCCTATATGCCACACTTCAATCAATTGATCATTGACAACAAATAAATAGTTGTTTTCAAAATAAACATGGTGTGCCTTGAAATGGATAATAAAGTCTCGTGAAGGTTTCCCATGTTTGTTTATAAATATGGCGTATTCTTTGTAAACCAATAGGAATTCTTTATTATTGTTCAATTTGTACATCCCCATTGGCTTATATTTGGCATTAATTAACATTCTAATGGTTTCCACCAGGGATGTAGGCTTACTTTTCCTTGTTGCATAAGGATCAGCCTTCTTTTTTTCAGTTTCAACAGGAGGTGGTAATTCAGGGACTGAACTAGGGATCAATTTATCCAACGTCAAAATCTCAAATCCTTTATCAGTATGAACAGCAAAGGATGAATTAAATATCGATATCCCAAAGCATTCAGCTTCTATATAAAATCTGGCATGGTCCTTGAACCTACTAAAGATGCCTCCGTTATCTATTTGTGGAATCATAACCTTGAAATGAATACTACCATTTGTCTTCTTCTTGGCATAAAATAACATTTTAACATTCTTGTGACGACCCATCTCAAAAAACAATACAGTATCCTTTGACAAAGGAATACATGTCAAGTTCAGTTTCGTTTCGTTGTAGACATTCAAAATCTGATGTATAGGATAGTAACCCAATTGCTTCTCAGTCAATACCACCACAATACCAATTTCCGAATCCACTTGCATTTGAACGTAATTATCACCACCTATGATCTTCTTCCATCTACCTTTAGACTCGCACATATACAACCCAGCTTCAAGAGCAACAAGGTTGTACTTGGATCCCTTATATTCAAACCAGCACATACATTGCAATTTGCTAAAAACAATACGATTGCGAGACAACCTTGGGTTGTACAAATCACTCCAGAGATTCAATTTCTTAGTTTTTTCCACGGAGTCTTGGCAAATATCATAAATAGGATCATAACGAGCAAGTAATTGAAGCTTGGTAACACGATGACTATTCTCGTAACCAAATACAGTATTTGACACCAGGACAACTCTATAAGGGTTAGAATGAGCCAAACGCTTGCACAAGGTAGACTTTGCCGCAATAAAATAGTTTACCCAATCTCTAATTTCTCTTTCTGTACCACATGAAAAAGTATAAGCTCTCTTTGTTCTACCAGCATACCTCAACTTTAACTGAAATGCATCACTGTCGTCATTTTCAGCATCAGCTGTGCCCAGTTGAGTTGTACCTAAAGAATTTTGGTTAGAAAGCAATGTACTCGTCGAAACTACTTTTTCCTCCACAATCAAATACTCAACAGGAATTGGATCCTCCAAAATCTTATAAGCCAACCCCCCACGTCTATTTCTTGCGCGATCCGTAATTAGAACATAGTTATCAAGTAGTATAATATGATTGATATTTGCTGTTTGAAGCTTTGACAAAACACTTTTTCTCGTCAAGTCACCACGACAAACAAATTTTCGATTTGGCGAGTTCAAGTTCAAATTGATCTGTGTCACTCCACTTTTCCATAATAACTGGTCCTTGATCACAGATATTGCATAATTATTATCGGCCAGTTTTTTGGAATCATTTATTCTTACCCCCAATTTCCTGATATCGTTAGCTGCTTTAAGCATCGATATGTGCTCGGGATCATTAACGTCAAACTTCTTGTAGATATCCTCCAACTGCAATGGCAACTGCATATACCTTGAATTAAAAGTACTTATAAACAAAATCCCGACATTCACTTTCAAATCCCTCACCCTGGGCAAAGTACTAATACGGTTGTCAATAAACGCCTTTATTGTTTCGATCCCTAGAAGTTCTTCAATCATTGGCATGCAGCTCATGTACTTAATTAAATGTGGCTTGACTTCAAATGCCCAATCACTATAAGTTTGCCCTATACCGACCAAATTCTTAATGAATTTCCCCTCTGCAATTAAAATTTTCAATAAAGGTTCAAATAAAACTGTCCGATGGATATCAACTATTTGTTTTCCCGCACTTATAACATCTTGTTCGAATTTTGCTAATTTCTCACTATTCTGACCAAAGTAGCTCTTTGCAGCTTTGATAAACTCAGGCGCGACAACTTCCACAAAGCAATCAGCTCTTTGAATGAATGTTTGTTCGTATCTCATCAAATCAAATATGAGAGACTGCTGCTTACTAGTAGCATGATTCAAAGTTTTAAGATCTTCCACAGTCAAATGCCAATGACTGGTCCAGTCATGCTCTAGTACAATATCCTTGATGTTTGTATTTCGCATTTTCCGCTCCAAATTCATCGACTTACTCAAGGTGCAGCATGTCGAATAACACGTCATGTTAGACTGTTCCACCTCTTTAGTATGTTGAAAATTTGAATAGCATTCTGTAAGTAATGGCAAAACTCCATTCAAATACACATTTTCATTCATAACAATTAAAGTTTTATCACTTCCCTGTGCTTCAACATCTTCTACTACCTCGATTGCACCAGTCAGAACAAAAGTTTCAAACGCTGCCGCCGCATTGTTCGATACCACGTCCAATGGCACGTCACGTCGATGGAAAGCTAATAAACCACCTAATGCCTTTTTCAACTCTGTTTTAGAGATGGTCAGGTTGTTCAACCATATTCTTAACTTCAAGCACCACTTGAAAAGTTCTGAAAGTGACCAAATCTTTGAGCAAATTTCAAAATGCTGTGACTGCAAAAAAGCTGAGCTAAATGGCAAATCAGGTAGTTCTAGTGGCAACGAGGGTAGCTCTTGTTGCTGTTTCAGCACAAGCACCTCAGGTAAATATGATGGTGATTTAGGTAAAGGCTTGACACTTGGCAATTCAGGCAACATTGAATAATCAAAGTATTCAGTAGCTGGTGATTCGGTCGGCAACTGGTACCCATCATCCCAGAACAAGTTTTCTGGTGTGTGTGTTGCGTTGGAGTTAACAGAATTCCATCTTGAGCTTGGTCCATGTTGAACAGCAAATTCGTTATATCCTTCCGAAAAGTCTTCTATAAACTCGCTTTCGGCGTAAGTGAAGCCCAGTGAAACAGTTTTTGTCCTATCAATTGTTCTTCTTGTTGGAGATGGAGATCTACTATATGACAGATCCAGTGCATAATCTATTGCTTGGGTATTAGGTGGAGGGAAGTTTTGAGAATTCTTGGTTGCTAATTGTCGAAGACTCGGTCTCGGAGGGGACTCCAAAAAAGGCGGAGCAGACATTGGAAACTGTCCTTGAATACCCACCAGATTAGCACCTGATTGAATCAGATTAGTTTGAGAATGCGATTGCCACAGAGTATTAACACTTTGGGCCAGCTGTAGCAGACTTCGTTTGGAAGTCAAATCAGGAACATCATCAATTCGAGGCGAAACACCATTCCCATATTTATCGACACTTTGCATCTGGGATGGAGAATCATCTTCAAAAGTGTAATCATAATCTGATTCATAATAGTTGTCAATTGAATCTTCAAAGTTTTGTGTAGGATAAGGAGCTGTAGTAATAGTAGGTTTAGCCTGAATAGGCAGCAAATCCTCTATTGGATACGGTATGCTATCTAAAGGTGCAGATTGGGAGGTTGTAGACATTTGTTGATATCCTCTTGGTCTTGACTTGTAGTCGGTACTATTTATTGAAGCATGCCGAACGTATTCTATAGGTTGTGAGATAATACTATCGTCCTCATACTCCCAAATTTGCTTTGGACCTTTCGGCTTTGGCGAGCCACCCATTGATATGAAAGACTCGTCAAAGGGGAACTCCAGGCTCATTGAAACATTATAATTAGTTTGATCCATAGGTGCCGATGCTGCTTCAGGAAATGACCCCACCTGCAGGGTATATTCTGGTCGTTGGACTGGTATGGGAGGGGGTGGTGCACTTGGAGGCAGCTGGATATAATTAGGTGGTGAAGATTGAACAAATGTATTTACTTGAATAGGTGGTGTTTTGGACAATGAAACTTGGAAGTCTGAATATTGTTCAGGATTAGATGTTAGGTTTTGATAAATACTAAAAGGAGTCGAGTCATCTATTGGTGGGGGTTTTCGTCTTAATGATTTTTTATTTGGCTGATGAGACATTGGCTTTTATGATTTCTCTTAGGGGATTGATAATACAGTATTGATACAATAGTTATGATAGCAAATATTAAAATAATAACAAATACGAAGAAAACGAGACTGTAAAACCCTCAAATGCACAAAATTTATTCTTCAAATTAGGAGGGAAAATGTTGAAAATTAGCAAATTCAATACAGTAATATTCTTCAATTGAACTGTCACTAGTAAGTACGAATGGTCTTAGTTTCTTTCTGTTAGAATATCAAAAAAAAAAAAAGACAAAAACAAAAAGAATATTGCAATTGTAGGTACAACAATAGAAGAATTGGGAGTTCGGTAGTTTTTTGTTGTTCTTATAAGTTGTCGTGTACCTTGCCACATTCAAGCTTACATAAGTTACCAATATGTTGCTGAATGTTTATCGGTTTTTATTTTTTTTTCGGCTAATTCATGACCTTTGGATCGCAAAACGAAAACGGATCATACTATATGTAGTTGGTATACGCATGATGCAACAATCAAGTTCTTACTGAGCCTGCAGGTTCAACCAGCAAACTTACAAGTATAAGGCTGATTTGTAGATCATCTATTTTTTATTTTTTTGGCTGTGGCATATTTATCAATTTGATCACGTGAATTACAACTGGTTCATAGCCTCCAATACAGTAGTGGTTGTTAGGTGATAAAAAGTCTGTTTGGTATTATAATTTAAAATACCAGTTTTAAAAGACAAGAAAAATATTGAAATGAGTACGGTAATTGCTATATAAAAGCTAGGAAGTGACCATTAACTAATACATTCTAAGTTAAGGTTAAGAGCTTTGAAATCTGATTTACAATTATTTAACAATGATGGTCGCGCAATCGCGTCGAATTTAAGTTACACCAAGAAGTTAAGACGTGAAGTAACCAAAAAAAAAGCAAATGAAAGAAAAAGAAAGTCCACTCATCAACCAGCAAGTCCTTACTGATAAAACCCGCATCAATAATGTCTAATTATTCAACAGAAGTAGCCAAGCTAATTTCAGAAGGGTCCAGGGCTTATTCATCGAAGGATTTTGATCTTGCATCTGAAAAGTATGGAGAGGCATGCGAAGAGTATTCCAAAAGTCATCAAGGTAATGAAGATGCAGATTTATTATTTTTATATGGTAAAGCAGTCTTTCAAAGTGGTGTGAGTAAATCAGAAGTGTTTGGTGGAAAGCCTGCTGAACCAGAGGTAGAAACTGAAAACAGTGAATCAAAAGAGGAAGAGAGTAAACCAGAAACTGATAAAACAGATGATACTTTCCAATTCTATGCAGACGGAGATGGGGAGGAAGAAGATGGTGAGGAAAACGAAGAACCAAATGAAGATGAAAATAACGACGAGGATGCGAATAAAAGTGATTTTGAGGTTGCTTGGGAATTATTGGATTTGGCTAGAGCCTTGTTTGAAGAGAAACTCGAGTCTTTGGATAAGGGGGACTTGAAACCACCATATTTGACACAAGACACAGACGAAAGTAGTAATGATTATATAGTGGTGTTGAAAAAATTATCAGAAACTTACGATATCCTAGGAGAAGTGTCATTGGAGGCAGAAAACTTTAATCAAGCTGCTGATGATTTGAGAAAATGTTTAGAGTTGAGACTAGAACTATTTTCAGATACGTCATCTTTAATATCTGAATCACATTACAAATTGGCATTGGCATTAGAATTCCAATCTGACGATTCCAATCTGAGAAAGAACGCTGCTGAACAAATGAAATTGGCAATTGAGTCTGTTGAAAGAAGGAACAAAAATGAAAATGATGACTCTAAAAGAAAGGAAAACCAAGAGATTATTGATGAGATGAAGGAAAAGTATCAAGATTTATTGAAAGATCCTTCAGAAGAAATCAAAATGCAGCAATTGGATATAATCAAGGGGATCTTGGGTGAGGAGGCATCAGGCAGTGAACAAAGTGCAGGTGCCGCTATCGTTAACAATCTTCAAACCATGGTGAAGAAGAAACAAAACAAGGAAGAAACCAAAACTGTGGTCAATGATTTATCAGGTATGGTTAGGAAAAGAAAAAAGCAGGATGCTAATGATGACAAGACTAAAAAGCTCAAATCAGAATAGATAGTAAGCAGTTGCTTTTGTAGGAAGTATAGGTCCGAATGTATATGTTAAATGACAATGCATATATGACTATGAATCACCATCACAAAATAGCACAAAAACTTAATTTAACCAGCGTGGTCATGGAATCGTCTTTATGTCTAAATATCAATTTTATGATCTACTAATTTTCCAATCCAAAGGCAAGATAAAGAATGTGGCAAAATTTGCCAGAATAAATAATATAACAGACCTATCTATTGGGCTTTTCAAATAAATTTAAAACAAAATATTAACTTGATTTCACCACAACACGATTTTTTGTTGGCGACTACTACTACTCTTCAACGAACGTCATTCCGTTTGACCCCAGGATAATTGACATGCACAAAATTTTCTCTTTTTGATTGTTGGATGGAAAAGTTACCAGACTTGCCTAATTGAGTAGTTTTGTCGGTATTATATTTTTCTAATTTATTTTCTTAGTTATGCCTCGGAGTTTTGTGCTCTATTTCGATGTCGGCCCCGTCGAACAAAAGAAAAAAAAGGATTGAAAGGATTGAGTTGTTCACATGATATTTCCCCAATAAACTCTGGACACACTTTAACAGTCAGCTTTTCTACTCAATCCTATACTTATTCTACAGGTGAAGAGTCACTTCTATATATATATAAATCAATATAGGCTTGCAAAACTAGAATAATAAATTGTATTTCTTTTTTAATTTGAATCAAAATAGATGTAATGTGATGAAAAGAAAAACAATTCCATCTATCCGAGGATACTGGATTTTAAAGTCCTGCATGAAACTCAGGATCAGTGGAAGATTGCGAGTGAAAAATAAAAAAAAGAAAAAAAAATCTGGGGAAAAGAGTAAAGTATTATCTTGACAAATAGTTTCACATTGTCCGATTACAATATTTGGCCCAAACAAAAAAAATGAGTCGTTACTCCAAGTGGTCAATGACTTTGCTATAAATATTGCCAAGTTTCTCCTTTTTCAAATTTCATTCTTTTTTAATACCCTTTTTCTTTTTCTTTTTTCCTTCTTTCCTCTATACTTATACCTTTTATTCTAATATAAATTAAAGAATAAACATTAATAATATCTACCATGCCTTACACTCCTATTGACATTCAAAAAGAAGAAGCTGACTTCCAAAAAGAAGTTGCTGAAATCAAAAAATGGTGGTCTGAACCAAGATGGAGAAAGACCAAGAGAATCTATTCTGCTGAAGACATTGCTAAGAAGAGAGGAACCTTGAAAATCAACCATCCATCATCTCAACAAGCCGACAAATTGTTCAAGTTGTTGGAAAAACACGATGCTGACAAGACTGTTTCTTTCACCTTTGGTGCTTTAGACCCAATCCACGTTGCTCAAATGGCCAAGTACTTGGACTCCATTTACGTTTCCGGATGGCAATGTTCTTCTACTGCTTCCACTTCTAACGAACCATCTCCAGATTTGGCTGATTATCCTATGGATACCGTCCCAAACAAGGTTGAACACTTGTGGTTTGCTCAATTGTTCCACGACAGAAAACAAAGAGAAGAAAGATTGACTTTGTCTAAAGAAGAAAGAGCCAAGACCCCATACATTGACTTCTTGAGACCAATCATTGCTGATGCTGACACTGGTCATGGTGGTATTACTGCTATTATCAAATTAACCAAGATGTTCATTGAAAGAGGTGCTGCTGGTATCCATATTGAAGATCAAGCTCCAGGTACCAAGAAATGTGGTCATATGGCTGGTAAAGTGTTAGTCCCAGTCCAAGAACACATTAACAGATTGGTTGCCATCAGAGCCTCTGCTGATATTTTTGGATCCAACTTGTTGGCCGTTGCCAGAACAGACTCTGAAGCTGCCACCTTGATCACCTCCACCATTGATCACAGAGACCACTACTTTATCATTGGTGCCACTAACCCAGAAGCCGGAGATTTAGCTGCTTTGATGGCTGAAGCTGAATCTAAAGGCATCTACGGTAACGAATTAGCTGCCATTGAGTCTGAATGGACCAAGAAAGCTGGCTTGAAATTGTTCCACGAAGCTGTTATTGATGAAATCAAGAATGGTAACTACTCTAACAAAGATGCTTTGATCAAGAAATTCACTGACAAGGTTAACCCATTGTCTCACACTTCTCACAAAGAAGCTAAGAAATTGGCCAAGGAATTGACTGGTAAAGATATTTACTTCAACTGGGATGTTGCCAGAGCCAGAGAAGGTTACTACAGATACCAAGGTGGTACTCAATGTGCCGTCATGAGAGGTAGAGCTTTTGCTCCTTACGCTGATTTGATTTGGATGGAATCCGCTTTGCCAGATTATGCCCAAGCTAAAGAATTTGCCGACGGTGTTAAAGCTGCTGTCCCAGATCAATGGTTAGCTTACAATTTGTCTCCATCTTTCAACTGGAACAAGGCCATGCCAGCTGACGAACAAGAAACTTACATCAAGAGATTGGGTAAATTAGGTTACGTGTGGCAATTCATCACCTTGGCTGGTTTGCACACCACAGCATTGGCTGTTGATGACTTCTCTAACCAATACTCTCAAATTGGTATGAAAGCTTACGGTCAAACTGTCCAACAACCAGAAATCGAAAAAGGTGTGGAAGTTGTCAAACATCAAAAATGGTCTGGTGCTACCTATATTGATGGTTTGTTGAAGATGGTCAGTGGTGGTGTTACCTCCACTGCTGCTATGGGTCAAGGTGTCACTGAAGATCAATTCAAAGAATCCAAAGCCAAGGCTTAATTTTGAGGGATAGAAGTGTAAATTAGTAAAGAAACAGAACTTATAATATAAACAAAAAACAAAAGACGGTATTCATTTGAGATGATCTGTCTAGTAATGTCTAAAGTCTATTTAAATATGTATATTGAGTTTATAAGCAAATAGTAATTATTCAACATTATTTATATTTTGAAAACTGTTTTTGTAGTACAATTTGTAAGTAAAATTATAAGAAAGTTATTCTGTTGGCAATTATTCGTCAAAGAGATCAGTATGCTATTTGAATTTTAAACGTTCTATATGCTTCAAACTTTTTGTTCGTTAAAAGCGTTGAACCCATCGCACATTAAACTGCTAAAAAAAAATTCGGGAACAATTTGAGCCTTTAAATTGTTAGTATTCATTTTTCATACGTTCTTAACAGTTTATTTATTATATTGCCGTCGTTTTTTCAAATGTTATGGGATTTATTAATCCAGGAAAATCTTTGAGGAAGAGAAAGCTGAGGAGCAACACTCCCTTACCTGCTAAAATACCAAAAGTATCTCCATTCTTATCCCAACCACAACTGCAATATGCTCCAGCCATTTCACTAATTACATTACCAGTGGAGATTATTCACAAAATATTTGTTTACGTTGGACCAAGTGAAAACTATCTCCCCTTAGTTAACAAACACATGTATTCCATTCTTCGATTCAATGGTGATATACAAGCGGAAAGTATCTGTAATTATCCCCTCCTCAAGTCCATGGTGAACAGTTACTTCTATTTTGACCTAAACATAAGAATAAACCACCAATGTCTCCAAATGAAATTAAAGTATTACAATAGCAAACTTGAGAGCATCCAGCAACAATATCCAGAATATACGAGAAGTTCACACTACAATCGGATACGTGGAAATTTGACTATTGTGGAATCTACATTACAACTGTTTAATCAAAATCGTTATGCGTTGTTGGTTGATATTTTGAATTTCAAATTTGTATCAAGTCAGGTACTTTATAGACTAAGGAAAGAAAGAGAAACAATGGATCAAGGATTACCTATAAGATCAATGGCTGAGATTATATTATTGCAAAAACTGAGGTTGAAATTTTTGCGATTAAAATTCAATGAAATGGGTGTCAACTTGAAAAGATTGTTGAGTGAGATAGATAGTGGACTGATCGAGACATCTGTGAATTTTGATGTTGAAAGTATTCAACGGTCTTTACTTGATGAGCCTGAAGATGATTTGAACCCTCCTTTCCAATATTTTGAAGATGAAAATTTGCCAACAGAAGGTTTTCTGTCATGTACTAGTGACAAATATATTAAAGAGTCCGAAGGTTTCCTTCACTTCAACGAGGGATTTGAAACAATTGAAGACGAAGCACCTGGTAGATCCAAGATACCTGAGCTTTTCTTTATAAAGTCTATGTATTCGAGGCGTCACTATGATACTTTGAACTATTTAAAAAGTTTTTATAAATTTGGAACAATTGATGGACCTAAAGCAATTGTTGGTTTATTGAATGTATTGGAATCTCCTCACAAGTATCAAGTTTTGAATTGGTCCCAACTTGGAAGTTTGGTTGATTATGTGTGCGCTTGTAATAACCCACAATATAAATTCACTGAAGCGATTGTTTCCCTGTTTAGATTATATGCCCATTATAAGAGCAAGGACCACCCTTTACCTTTTGACATTAAAGTGAATATTGCAGATGCAATCAATATGATATTACAGATGATAGAGACTTTAGTAGAACATTTTTTTGCCCACGATCATAACAATGAGGAACGACGACAATTATGGATCGAGGCAATGCAACTTAAAGATATTTGCTTGACAGATTTGTTAGGCAAATATGACGACAATCCTGATTACGATATACTACATAGATTTGGTTAATTTATAGAACTATTTTTTTTTTTCACTTTCTTAAATCTATTTTGTTTCTAAAAAAGATTTTATTCCTCTTATTCCTCTTATTCAATTTATCATTTTGTAAACATACATTCTAAATATACAAAGTTTTCTAAACTAGTATTGCTGATCAATTATGGGCTGATGTGGATGTTGTTGTTGTTGTTGTTGTTGCTGGTAAGGGTCACTTAAATGTTGTGGTACTGCATTTGGCATTGTTATCTCATGAAACCAGGGATGTTGCAATGCCTGTCTAGCAGTTATTCTTGACTCTGGTCTCATTTGCAATAAGCTTTGCAATAAATTCAAACCCATAGAGTCAAGATTAGGGACAATTAATCGTAAATCCTGTGGAACAAATATTTGCCAATTGTTTTTGTAATTAGTGTACTGACTTATTCCTGGCCAAGTTCTTTCATTTGGAGTACCCATCAACCTGAAAATTTTGATCAACTGATCTTCATTTGCAGTACCAGGGAATAAAGGTTTTCCAGTGCACATCTCTGCAAAGATACATCCAGCAGACCAAATATCAATAGATGTCGTATAAGCTCTGGATCCTAACAAGACGTCCGGAGCTCTATACCACAAAGTAACAACCTCATTCGAAAAAGTGTTAAACGGAATACCAAAAGCACGAGCTAACCCAAAATCACCCAATTTCAATTCTCCTTTGTTGTTAATCAACAAATTCTGTGGTTTCAAATCACGATGTAAAACTCGATTGTCATGACAGAACATTATTCCTTTCAACAATTGAAACATAAAAGACTTGACAACTTTCAAGTCTAATGCACTTTGTTGTCCATGAACTTCCATATATTTCTTCAAATCTTTATCCATATATTCAAATACTAATGTCAACTTATTCTCAGTGTGGATCACATCATACAAAGTTACAATATTCTCATGGTCCAATTCTTTCATTAATGAAATTTCTCTAATAGCAGTAGATGGTGTACCTTCTTCTGAATCTAGACTAATTTCTTTTAATGCCACCAAAGCACCTGTGGCCCTATTTCTTCCCTTGTACACGGTGGCATAAGTACCTTCACCCAATTTTTCAAGTTGCTGAAATCTATAGTAAAAAATAATTAGTTAGTAGACAGATTCAAAGCAGATAAATCGAAATATTGGAAAAAAAAATTTCAACATACTGAGAAGACGAGCCGGTCATTATTGTTCAAAAAGTTATATTAATGAAAAGTTGAGGATGAAGCTCAGTTCTGGATAAAAGCTCGTGGTTTATCGATAATTTAGATTGTCTGTCCTTCTCTGGCGTTAGCGTGCGGGAACTTACAAAAAGAAATAGAAAAAATACAGATCAAACATTTTTGTACAATACACGACATAGTTTCTAACTGTCCTAACAACCATTACCCATACGTCACACAAGCAGACATGAATGTTATTCAACTACTCACAAAGGCTAATCTTTCTATTATTTATCCAGTCTACATGCTATATATGACTTTTAAAATAAACACCACTTTTAATGCATTTTTGGTTCGCTCTTCATTAAATTAATCGAGTTCTCAACCCAGCCATCTGCCCCACCTTCTAATGCAATTATATCCAATAGACGTATTCTTTTAATATGCTCTGGTTCATTAGTTAGCACGGGTATTTTTTTGCAGCTCATAATAGCAGCATTTCGGGTACTTGGAATACGTAACATTTCCTTCTGTACTAGCCAGCCATTCATGAGTGCTATATCTTCGACATGGTCCACCAACGCTTTGTATGTGGAAGGCGGTGTTTTATATGCCATATTCTTTCTTGGTGGGTACCGCTTTCTGACTCCATTTATGCCAAAAGAGCAGCACGGTATCACAATAAACGGGTACCCTAGCAAGGGAACCCAGCAGGATAACTCATCCGAATGATTGCCAATAATAAAAGTATTTTTAGGGAACTCTGCTGTAGTGGATATTTGCTGTTTTTGAATTGAAGCGGCAACATCTGATGGCATTGGCTGTTGGTCAAGTAAAATTTGGGGGACGATAATTTGCTCCAAAAGACAATTCTGTACTTCAGACGGATATAATGCCCAAGATTTTCTTGCTCTTGCATCAATTCCCTTTCCTTTGTATCCTTCCAGTATCAATATATGAACTAACAACCCATTCCCACAACCCAAATCACGAAATTCAAACTTTTCCGGCTCAAAACTATTTAGTTTCCAATATTCTATTATGAATGCAGCAATGGCGATATCTTCAAATACATGCTTCCTTGGATCAGTAGACTCGCCCCAATTGTTCATGAAATAATCCAGGTATTTCTTTTTCAATGTGATATATTGGTTTTGGAAATTGGTTTGGGGTACCACTAGATCATGATTTACTCTTTTTTCATAACCTGCCTTCCTACCCTGAGAATGTTTAGTGGCCGTGCTCAATAATCTTAATGCTATTCTGATTGGTCTGTCCTGTTCTGTCATGGATTTTAATAAAGTAAACTCCTTACCGTTGGGTGTTTCAAAACCAAAAGGCAAGTAATGGACAGAAACCTTAAAATCATTGTAGAGTATCCCAATTCCATAAACTGGTGGCAAATAGTATGGTGTTTCTTCCACAGAATCTATGTGAGGGATGTAAACCACCAAGCTATTCTTTTTGTTGTCAGTCAACATAAGACATGTCTGATTTATTATGTAATCTTTAAAGGGGTTTCGTGGAATTACTCTTCTGACAATTTCATGCCTTTTGGTAAACTGAATGTCTGGTACATCTGGTATCTGCCTCACTTTGATATCTTTCAAATCTCTCAACAACAACTTTGAATCATCATCAGTTTGAAACTCCGGGATTTCGTTTGCGATTTTACTGGTGAATGTTGTATCACCTTCATCTGGATCAAACACATTTTCTCGCAAAATATCTGCTCTCATAATAACGGTTGAGTTAATATTGGGCTGATGGATGATATTCAACATGGCTGCTTCAAAATGTTGTACGTTAAATCCAACTGGGCTTTCATATATAGGAACCCAACATGGCCCTAGCTTTGAGACATTCGCCGTTAGAAAATTTTTATCTGAATGCTCCATATTGGAAAGTGAAACGAATGTGATATATAGATACGTTTATATGTATCTGAGTTGATAGCTTGGTGTACAGTTTTTCAGAGTTGGTTATTAATGTGGTTCAAGAGAAAAGTTTTTCTCTATTGAGATTAGTTAAGCCAAGTCACGTGAAAACATAGGCGATGATTTATAAAGAACCCTCAATCCAAAGAAAGAAAGGATGACTCTTGAATCAGAATTAATACTTGGGCGTATGTACAGTTTCGTCATTATTAATATCATCTAGTTCCCTTCTTTTTTGGCTGTAGAAATAAAAAAAAAATCCACATAAAAGTGAAATCTAAATCATCCACAAAACATTAAACTATTTATTAATACTTTTTTATTACTGTTTTAATAGCCTAGTTGTTGAATATAACTATTTACTACTTGAATGTCAGCTTGATTAGAATTTGGTATTTTTTGTAGTAAACTTTTCAAAATATCAATGTCTTTATTTCTGAATGCCTCTAATGCAGCAGATTCATAATCATCATTTTTGATAAACATGGATATTTTTTCTTCGTATTTGTACTTGTTTGAGTTTTTAATATATGTAGAAATATGGCTTTGTGGGGCATTTTTCTGCAAACCTAATTCAGCAAATGGCTCAAACCCAATGGGTGAATTACCAGAAGTCTGGTCACTTGAACCAAAAGCAAACTCATACAATTGGTCAAATTCACGTCGATCCATTAATGTGTTCAATACAAGATACCAAAACTTCTCTACTGATAGTTGGAAGTTTGCAACTATTTTCTTGGCGGGTTTAATTTGATTCATAGCAATCATCCGCTTTAATATTGCCATCAAAGTCTTTTCCTGGTAAAAATCTGTTAAATAGGTCTCACTAAGCTTCTTTTGCAATTCCAAAACTTGAATTTCGCGCTGCAATGCTTTGGAAATACGTTGGTTTGTCGACCTGTTGATAGCTTTAGTCAAAACAGACTTGTACAGTTCGTAGTAGTTGTCCTTATGAAGTTCAGGGTCCCGTTTAAATTGCTGTATCTTAAATATATTCAATTCGTTTACCCTATCTTCGTGTTTGAGATATGTCTCAAGCAAGCGTGGTGATACATTTTTCGCTATTGATTCTTCCCAAGCATGGCCAACAACTTCTCCTGTGACTTGCATGTATTCTGATTTAACATCAATGTCCAACTTCTGGATAGTTTGTTTGGTTGAGTTTTCTTTTTTCAAAACACTTTCAGTTTGACTTAATATTTTGAAAAATTGTGACGTAGTCAAGTTGTCTTGTAAATATAACAAGATCAAAGTAGACAAATCATAGTTTCCGTTTTGAAAAGATTTGATCAATGCAAGTTCAGTTTCGTCAAAATCTAGAAGTTTACCAATTTTCTTTATGACTGATGGCTCTAAGTCAAGCAAAAATTTACACAACTCTTCTCTTCCTTCTTCATGTGCAGTTTCTGAAATTTGCTCTGTGGAAATATAATTGACCCTGGTTTTTGTCGACGAAATAAGCTTCTCACTTACTAATTTGAACAAATCTATATCCGACATGTCCAACTCCTTTCTAATTTTATAACAACACCAATGAATATATACTAAAGGTTTGGCGTTCCCCAAATTCAATTTATCAATGATATCTAAACTTAAATCATGATGGTTCCTTCGCAAAAGCATTTTGATCACTTCTTCCCACCCACCAATTTTCTCAATCTGCTGATAAGTCAAAAATAATCCTAATTCTGGTGAGCGAATTAGATTCAAAACTTTAATGATATCTACTACTGATACGAATTTGTCAGAATCGAAATAATCATCATAGTATACCTTTCCAAATGATACCGCCTTTAAAGCTCTTCTCTGCCAATCTGGCGAAAACTCGTCTAAAGCCACTTGAAGACAATCTTCCATGGCCTTTAATAACGTATTGTCTGCTCTCAATAAAGATATATTGCTATCAGCTTTAGAGGCATTTGCAGAAAATTTGTCAATGCAGTCAGCCAAAATACTGCTAGGTGCAGTTGATCCAACTTGGTACATTTCAACGCTAGTTTCAGGCACTCTGCTTAAAAACTGGACTTTATTAGTAGTGACGATTTTTAACCCATCAATGCTAGTTTGTAAAATAGGAATTGTGAAAAGCAAGTCATCAAATTTTTTATAGTCTGTGTTCTTATTGTCTTTTCTAACCATTAAATTATCTAAATCAAATTCGTCATCATCTTCTATATCATAAAAAAATGAAATTGATTGTTGGCCAGGTCCAATTAATTTTATTTCATCTTTAAAGGATAAGACTATTGCGTCATTGCCACACCATTCCACTTGATATGGGTCGCTACTTTCATTTGAAGTGTCATAATCCAATAATATTTGGTCAAATTTGTTGCTTATGACAAATATTTTCTTTAATTGTTGGTTGAATAATGAAATAAGTTGACCACTAGGTGATATCGCAATGGAGCTAAATGGTCCATCAGTCAATTCTTGGTCTAATATTTCATAGCTAGCTAAATCAAAATCGACGTCAATGGAAAGTATACTTTTGCGATACCCCAATTGAATAGTAACCGCTTTTTTAGTGCCCGTCTTCGCTTGAATGCTGAAACATTCAAAGTCTGAGGCAGAATAGCTTGCTAAAGAAATAGCATAATTTGTAAAAGAGTCCAAATCACTCACTATAATCTTGCTTTCGAGCCGTACAACTAAAAATTGATTCCACGTCTTAACCTCAATTATCTTAATTATTTCTTCTGTTTGGTTGTTTTCTAAATTGGTAATTATTCGAGTATTGTCAGGGTTTGCGTCAATTTTATCACCAGTGTTATGTCTTTGGCTTATGTTATCCATAGTGACTAAATCCTCGACAAAGTTATACTCATTGAAACTACCTATCAAATCGTAATAATGTCTGTATCTGCCGTTATTCAAAACAATTATCAAGTCTTCGTCGCTTGTAAAATGAAAGCTCTGGATATAATCATTGTGGGTACTATTATAAACTACTGACCATAGTTTGTGGCCACTGTTGGAATATATTTCAATTAGATTTGGATGTGGTGCACTTTTTGAAGCAATAGCTATCAAAGTTGTATTAGGTGATAGTGATACTAAGTAGTTGGAATATAAGTTGTCAATGGACCAATCCATTTCATCGTAACATGTTCTGATGTTATAATATACATTTTGTAGCTTCAGCCAATTAAAACTTGGATTAGATGGCATTGATTATTTGGTTGGCTTCGGTATACTGATTGTAAGGAAATAACGGTAGTGTGAATATGTTTTAGGTATACTGCATTCATTGTGTCCCATTCACTTTATTTTTTTTTGGTGTAAATTTTTGGTGTGAGTTTGCTCGATAGGGCAAAACACGATTTTTGTCATTTTCAAACTCCTCGAGTGAATTCTAATAACGTGTTTTCTACAAGTTGAATACAATCGTTCGATACACAGTTTTGTATAATACAAATGTCACTTTTGAATACAGAATTTGTTACATTAGTTTCCTCGGATAACTTCAAGTTTGTGATTTCAAAAGACGTGGCATCGATTTCATCGGTGTTACGTAATTCACAAGGTTTCGAAGAAGGTAAAACAGGCAAAATTAAACTAGATATGGATGGTGATATATTGGAATGTATTGTGGAGTATTTGTACTATCATTATAAATATAAGGATTCAGTGACAGAAGGTAAGGACATTCCTGAATTTAATATCCCGACACATTTGGCCCTTGAACTATTGGTGAAAGCTGATTATTTAGATATATGAGAAAAAGCAAGTGCAAAACAATTTATTATAATAAATAGATTCATATAAGCTAGTTAGAGTGTTTTGATTTACGAGAGACATCTGATGAGACAAGTCTTTGGAAAGGATAAAACAGAGATGAGTATACAGTCTCAAAAGATCTAGGTAACTACGGATATTACATTTGCTCTTGCTTCGGACTTTCATAGTACTTCGAATATATATATAGTTATATCGTAATATCAAAAACAATTAGCAGGGAATTTCCATACTTTGTAGTTAGGATGGGCTAACTATACTCAATAATAAGTCTAACCCCTCGCTCAGAAATGTGGATCGAAAGTTTGCTCCAGACTTGCACGTTCAAAACTACGTAACTTAGAAAAGGGAGAGGAGGAAAAAAGTATATGGGTACGTTATCTCCTGCATTTGTCATAACAACCATATCTAGCACCTAGTAGTTGTTATATTCAAAAAGCATATCAGCGATACTCAATTCCTTCAAACTGCTTAATTTTCTTTTCCTGTTACTTTGATTTGTTTTGTCAAGAAATATATATGTATACATGACTACAACTAGCACAGCATTATTAGATACCTTATCAACCGAGGTAACAAACCTTAACCAATCAGGAACTGATAGCTTGAATGATTTGCTACAGGATTCCAATGAATTTTTAGCCGAACTAAGACTAATAGAATTAGATTTAATTGAGGAAGTGAATAGTCAGGAAAATGAACTCACACCCCATAAACCAGTGGACCCAGTTGACAAGTTACTGAAGCTTTCGGATAAATGGTATAAATCGTCTATTTCCAGATTAAAGTCCTACAATTCTGCAAATAACAAATTCAGCAAAAACATTTTGAATAATCCCAAGTTTAGTATTGAGTTGGATGATGCTTATACTTATCCATTGTTATTGAATAATTATCCACGTAATAATTTGGACGGTCACCAACAAAAACATGGATCGACGAGGAGTAAAGACATCAATATAGAAGCACCGGAAGAAGGTCACCCATTACTTCCAAAATCAAGCCAGTTGGAACAAATCAAAAATGAAAATAGAGAAGAGCTTATCAAGGCAATTGTTCTTCATTTATTGAAAACTGGTCAATGTGATATTGTTCCAGAAGTGTTGAAAGAATTACCTGCAAATACATCAAATGTTATTGATCAAGATCTATTTAAGAAGTTTGAGGTTTTGAATCAAATAGTTGATAATATAATAGCCAGACATGATTTATCATTGGCACTTCAATGGTTTCAAGAAAAGTATAATGAAAGAGTAGCCATTAACGCTAAAAACTCAATTTTGCCACCAAATACAAGTGCGGATACATTTGGATCTATAAATCTATCTTGGGATCAGACTGACTCCTTTCATGATATTGAATTTAAATTTCACATGCTACAATTTACAATTTTGTTAAACGGAGAGAACTCTTCATTCACGCTTGATAATGCACTAAAAGCTTATTTGTATTCAAAAGATAACTTTTCCAAATTCTTTAAAGATTACATCCATGAGATATCGCCGTTGATGACATTATTGTTATTCAGAACAGATAAAGATACAGATACTTTTGATGATTTCTCGAAAAAGCATATGGTTACTACTGTTAAAAGTTTCATTACAAAAATGAAACAGGGGTTCTATATGGAGAATGAACGTAAACAAAGAAGTATGGGCCATGGGGGTGAAGCTAAGTTTGTGTATGAGTTGTTAGCAAACTTTGAAAATATTCACGAAAGTAGTAGCTTGTTCACTAACCTTGCGAACGAATTTATTGCAGAATATTGCAAGGATTTGAAATTATCTAACGATTCGTCATTGTTTCAAAGTGTTTTAGCTGGACACATATACTTGCCAAGCTTTTATAAATATAATCAAATACAATTGAAATTGAAAAAGTTGAAACTGGCTTCTGGAGGTAAACTAAATGAAGATAGTTCTGGTGCATCGAATTCGACAAATGGAACTCCTAATAGCCAGGTTGAGAATTTTGTGGCAACATATCACTTTGAATTACCGTTTCAATTGCCAGATTCCAACAGGTTTTTATTCAAGTACCATCCTATTTTCATTTGTCCTGTTTCGAGAGAGCAGTTGATACCTATCACAGAGAATGGTTACACAACACAGGCTGTAGTGTTAAACTATTGTCAACATTTGGTTTTGAGAGATAGCATTTGGCATTTATCGAAAAAGGGAATAGATATCTTCAAGTGTCATTACTGTTATAAGAAACATAAGTATAGTGATGTCACAGATGCATATTTTATCGACTTATAAAGGTTTAGGGGGTGTTTATAGGTTCTATTGCAATTTGTTCATGATTTCTTTTTGTACTTTACTCTTTGACTAGTTTTGCTTGTTATGACTAGTAATGTTAATTTCTATTTAATAATATGTTTTATGATACAGATATAGATACACATGCTGATAAATTCCAGAAGTGTAGGCCAGAAGTTCTTGTAGGAGACCTAAAGACTCATCCATTGATTTTGTTATAAAAATTCCCATTTCTGATTTCCCCAATTGAAGCACCTTCTTCACCTGTTAGCCAATTGGGGACTTCTTCTGGATTTAATATTATTTCTTCTGGTTCTGTTGATTTCACAGAGAGTTCATGCAAACCTCCAAACACATCTGACCCTGTTATTTTAAACTTAATGTTAGTTCTTCCATCATCACCGATACTTTTTTCAGTTCTAGTAGCTGTAGTTTTTTCTTTAAGAATAAATTCGGCGTATTGAATTGGAGCAATAGAATCAAACTCTGTATCGTTGGTTTGTCCTTCTCTTTCAGTTTGGTCAAGGTTAGAGTCCTGTTCTGGTTGTTGTTGTTGCTGGTGGTGATTTGGTTCCTCATTGCTGGATTGTTTATTACCTGTAAGTGACCCTTTAAAGCGTAGATTTGCAATTTTCTTCAATCGTTGAAGCTTTAGATTATCCACATCTTCTGTTTCATTAGTCTCCTCGTCAATCTCTGCTTCGCTTTTAAATACTTGATGATCCTCAATTGCTCCAAGTGGTAACATGTCCACAGTACCATCAGCATAGGGAGTCCAAATACCTAAACTATTTCCAGATCGATTGCATCCTTTCAAAATATGCATTGATTGAATGGATTTCACAGGAAATTGGTCCTCTGGAGTTATTAATTTAAGCAAGTTATTTTTACTCTGTGGTAAACTCCGTTCAAATGCTTCCATAACTATCCCGTGTACCATAGCATCATTGTTAATTGAATGCACAACATGAGGCGAATTGACAAAAATCCCAAAAAAATATGCCTTGTGAGATATAATATGTGGTTTTTCGGTAATATCCATTCCATTTAAATCAAACACTTGGATCCTAATCAAGATTATCGGTAGTTTTGGATGTTTGCATATATAAATGTATGACAAGTACAATGATGACAAATTTTTCACCAAATTATTTAAAAACTCTCTTGGGTTGATTGAGATCGGCACTATCTTGTCATGCATATCCTTTACAGTTGAATAAATCCATGATTGAGCACTATTTGATTTGTCCACAATAAGTTGGCAGTCGATTTGAGATATTTGTAGTAGATTCAATCCTTGGGTCCAGTATTCAAAGATTATCTTGTCGATGAGTTTACGTTTCGGAGTACGATTAATTAATTTTCTAAACTCACTCACTTCCTTGGTAATTTTTTTGTTGAAACCATGCTGAGTGTACTTTGAAGGTGGTTTTGGTTGTGTGTTCTTGAGCTTGGTCCATAAGATGATAAATTGAAGTATAGAGTTTTTGGATAGCCTATCCAAAATATTATATAAAACTTTATGTCCAAGGTACGGCACATATGTGTTTGGTAATATATTCTTATATGATGGTGTTTGCTGTTCTAACTTTGACATTGCATTAATGAAACCAATTCTTAATATAAAACTTGTTAATAATATAATATCGTGTTTGCGTTTGTTTACTTTTTTTTTTGTTTATTTTTTTTTGGAGCTTGGAATATTATCACCGGATCAATTTTTTTTTCCAAAACCACCGATTTCTGGGGAAGAGAGCTGTGGTCAAACAACATGCAGTTGAGTATGACTCTTAAGTTAATGGTCACTGTTCAACTACAAACAAATTCAAATAACACTTTTTTTATACGTTAGCTATAATTAAAATTGTTGAATATACATTGACGGGTGTCCTCTATTTGGGTTCTATATGAATAATTCTTTCTAAAAACGAAAGATGAAAATCTTTGGATGCTAATATTCCCTTCTCTAATACCCCGTCATCTACTTTCTGTCCATTGTCTACCTTGATCAAAATGTCCTCTTGAGACGACTTGGTGAAAGAGCACTTTTTTGTATAGTACTCAACTAATCCATGTTCTTTAATCACATCTGCGTGTATAATGATCGTTTGGAAATCATTTAGGGATCCCTGAAACGAAATTTTCTCAAATCGTTCACTATCTAATAGGCATTGGTTTATTATAAAGTCTAAAAAAACTGGAGCAGTATTCCGCATAAACGATGTGAATGCTGTCAACTCAAAATCCTTGGTGGCTGGTTTTGCCTTGCCATGAAATGATCTCAATCCAACACTGGCAATACACCTATTCAAGATCTCATCACTGAATTCGAAATCACTGTCAGCAAAAGTGATCTTTGCGGTGTTTATATCTTCAAGATTGAAAATGGAATAATAACGTTCTGGAATATCATTAGCGAAAACTTGATTAAATGTAGTTGCAACTTTAGTCAAGTCTCGTTTATATCCTTCGTTAGCCAAATCATCAAACTTTTCTTGTTTTCCAAGTAGCAAGTAAATGCAAATCTCGTCATATGCATCAATTGCTAGATCTGACAACACTGTATCATTATTTTTGATTCTTGGTGATTGAATGATACCAAATCTGTATCTAGGTTTATTGTATGAAGCATTGATCAAGTGTTTCAAATTTTCAAACCTTGACGACACGGAGTCTTTGTGCACCCAAGAATATGACAATGCAAGGACTTCGAAAGACATCTTGGAGCAATGAGTGCTACATGGTGAGACTGGAAAGTAAGAACCAAGAAACAAAATTCTTGTTGAGAGGGTAGTGTAGATCGTCACAATTTCTTCTTCTACATATGAGGTGGTGTTGTGTTTTAGTTTCTGGCGAAGCTACTGTTCTTGATAAGAACAATTCAGGGATGTAAATCAATCGAAGCTGCAGATCCAAGAAATGAACAAGAAGAGCAAGAATCGAAACAGAAGCTTATTATAAAGTGTTTCTTTTGTTAGGCAAAGAATTGAATCTAGACTACTAAACGATCGTATAAAAACTTATTTTCTTGAGCATTGTTTTTTTAGTAGGCGGGCACTTACTTTTGTGGTTGCAATTGATTTGAACGATAGCAGATCATCTCCTATCAATTGAAACAGCAACAGCAACAGCATCAACAATAACAACATTCTCTAGAAAAGAGATACAAAATCGTCTTGGCGCAATTTGAAGGTTGATTGGTTGGATTTTAGCAACACGTATAGACGTGTAGCGTGTATTGATTTATTTAATTTGAAAGACGTGTACCCAGTTAGTTTCGGCGAAACCCATTTTAGGAAATTGGGTTTCCTCAAACTTTGAAAAAATAAACAGTGAAAAACTATAATAAAAACATCCGATATTCGGTCCATTAATCAAATAATTGTTTAATAATGATGAAGAGCAATTGATGTAAAGATGAATTTCAAACAATTACTAGATTACTTCCATTACACAGTCTAAATATTAATGATTATTGGGAAGTGTATTTCTTAACATTCTTGAATTAAGTTGTGATGACAAAATATGTAATTACCTCCCCTTTCACAATGTACTGCTCCACTCTACAGAACAAAGCAGGAAAAAAAAAGCATGTCAAATGCATAAAACAAAATAATATGGAGACATTGTCAAATGTCATAATCAGGCGAACATATATTTCGACACTAATTCGGTTTAGTTTAGTATGGTCATTACACAACGGAAGTAGTAGTGGTGTTGGAAATGTACAAATGTTGTCTCAGTTCACCAGTCGTTTGGAAAACGAGAAGTCAGATTTTGTGTAAGAAAAAAACTGTCGTGGCGGTAGCTCACATCGCATTGTCGGACTATCGCCACATTACCCACGCCTTTAAAAGACAGACAGGGAAAGAGAAGGCGAAACTCTTCGTTTCTGTACTTAACTGATATATGATTTGTATTTACTCATCTACAATACAACAATTGAAACATGTTGTCTGATATACTCTAGAGAAAATGTATTTTTACTATGGAAATGTATAGGAACGGTTCGGAAAAGCAACCAGAGTGGTGGTACTAATGTGGTTACAGGGTAGTTTTGTGCAACACTTTCCGAGTTCATCCTTCCCCTTTTCCTCTTGCTCCTTCTCCTCTTCCCAACAAAATATAGTGCGACAAAAAAAAATCATTCGATTGTCAACAGCAAAAAAAAAAAAAAATTTTGGCCAAACACAATAGCCACACATTAGTAACCACTTACTATTATTATCTACTTTTCCGCATACAATTACAAATCCAAAACGGAAATGTTCAATAAAAAATTTTTAGTTTTAGTGAATGTTGCATATAAATCTTGTACAATTAATAATAAACACAGCATAACATGAGCCCACAGTTTCGCAATCTGTTGATGGAATCATGAAATCAGAATTCAGTACTATAAATATTTCCCTGTTTTCCTCATCTCTAAATATACAAGATTGAACTTTTCCATCTTATTGCTCATATCGATTATCATTAGTACTTTATAAATTCATATTCATCATGCATTCATTTTATACCAGACCAAGTGCGTTCCATTCCAAATCTTCTACTGCTTTACTATTAGGTTATTTGGCCATTTCTACTACTGTGCCATTCTTTTTATCATATAAAGAAACCAATAGTAATGCCATTGGTAATCAACTGTTAAAAGGCACGATATCAGCTAGATCATTATTCACCAAGTTATGAGTTGAAATCTGGACAAGTGACTATAAGTTACACTGGTTGTTGTTCAGTTGCTTGTGTTCATTGCTTCGCCAAAAGTGCTATACTTTTTGCAATTTTATTTGTTTTTTTTATTTTTAAAGTTTATTTGTTTTAATCAATGGGTGTAAGGTTTTTTTTTAAATGGTTATCGGTCCGTATTTTTGTTTTCGTGTTAGTTTTTTATTATTCATAATCATGAGAGTGCTGTCAAGTGCTCGTAGCATCAACAGTAGTAGAATTTAATTTAATATACAAGTTTAACGTTTTATTGATAAAGAGAAATATTCTAATTGTCAAATCAATTTGGTTTGTAATCTGAACACGAGTGGGGTCGGCATCGTTCTTTTCCCACAATCTGTATTTGCTAGCTCATCCCTTGAATTGTCTTAATGTATGTATAGCGTGCAAGGCAGAAAAAGAGGAAAAGGAAGTGAATTGCGGCTAAACAATGGTTCCACCACTGTGGTCACCTGCCAATTATTCTTTTTTTTTTTACATTCTTGTCTACAGAGTGATCAAAATCCCCACACCTGTAGTTTCTTCTGAAATGCAACCCAATTATATAGTGGCCAGATACTAAAAAAAGGCTAGGACATGCGCTGTCTATATTTGCTCACATAAAATAAGCAAATATCAGCTTCTATTGTTTTGGTATATTGTTTGGTTGTAAGGTGCATTTATTTGTCTAGATTTGTTTGTTTGATAAAGTGCATCTAAAATCCACTTACTTTTGATTCCTTCATATTTCACTGATAACCCCTCGATTACTTGAAAGGGGGCTCTGATTTAACCTCCGCCCTGCCACATTTGAAGGATTTTTTTTTTATGCAAGTTCTTTTATATTTTAATAATATGTTTGAGAAATATAATCAATTTTTGATAAATATTCGTCAATTCTTTACCCCTAAAAAAAAACAAAGAGCCAAATACATCTGTGTCTTGTTAAAACAATTTTCAAATTGACAAGATTACAAATATAACCAGTTATGATAGTGTAAAATTTAATTTAACCAAATACACGCTTTGTTAGATATGTATTATCAAGCCTATGTACAAATTTGCTTATCAATAACAACTTCTCTATTTACTTGCTTGTTTCTTCCAGTGAGCATCCTTGAAAATGGTTTTGATATCCGTTAACCCATTGACAATGTTAAACATGGTATTTTTCTGTTCTAAGTTTAAATTTGAGTTAATGTTAATGTCATGAAGAGTACGACTGGCCAATTCAGTCTTTTTACCCTTATATTCCAAATCCTTAGTTTGTCCTAAAACAATAGTCTGCACTCTTTCTTTCAAGACATCTTCATTTGGATTTATCTTCCAATTCTGCTGCAAAATAAATCTATTCCTTTGCCCTGGGTATGCCTGATCAATAACTTCTTTTGGCAACATATACGGATATTTTGAATCATTTAATGATAATTTGGCAATAGAGGCTAATCTAGAAGCAACAGTAGCGTTAATACTTGGGACCTTACCGTAAAAGAAATCTTCAGCGATAACCTTTGGCTGTAATGGAACCGGGGTCAATTGTTTGGAGTTGATTGGTCTGGCCACTGTTGGTTTGCGCACTTCTGGTTTGCTTTCTATAAAATTTCTTCTAGGAGTAGACCTTCTGAATGATCTGTCATTAGAACCACTAGGTCTATCGCCTCTGCCATTGAATCTTGCAACTGGTGCCCTTTCTCCGTCAACCGTCTTTGGAAATCTGGACGGTCTTGTGTTACTCCTTGGAGCAAATTCGTTGCTTCTTGGACCACGAAAGTTGGCCTGTGAGTTTCCTTCTCTTTGCTGTTGATGTTGTCTTGGTATTTGTTGGTGCTGCTGTTGCTCACCTTCATTAAAGTTATTTCTGACGGCCCTATTATTAGTAAAATTATTATTTTCGCTTCTTTGCCAACCAGGTCTCCTGTTTCCTGCTTCAAATGATCTCGAGCTTGAGGTCTTATTTTTAAACTCAGTAGCTTTTGCTGAAACTTGATCGATTCTTTTGAAAAGATCACTCAAATTTAATTTAGCGGCATCACCACCATTTTTGCTGTTATTAGAAGAATTGAATCTAATCAGTCTTTTTGAACTATTGACTAGTATTCTCTTGGTAGTAGAGCCCAACATTTGTCACTGATTACTTCTCAACCGGCACAGTTAGAAACAATTTTTGATATCACTGAAAATTTTTTTTGTTGTGTACATTTTCATTGACATATTCGATTTTTTTTTCCTGTCTCTTACTTTCTTGGGGGACCTCCATTTGCAATTATCGACTTGTAGTTCATAGAAATAATATGTCCATCTACGTTGATGACTTGCGTCGTATCTATATAATGTGATAGGTATAAATACAATTGGACTCAGTCTATCAAACCGAAGTAACAGAGCATTCTAAAACGTTAAAAGATTGACCAACAAACTCGCTGTTTCCCTTTCTTCAATCAGAATGGGGGTGTTAGGAACTACTAGTTAATGTGTGACTCTACTGTTTCTTTTTATATGCTCTTCTCAATTCTATAGCCATCAATCAGTTTACATGGCTACCATTAGTGTGATACACCTCTGTCAATTGCCAAAAATTTGGGATCAATTCCTTCTTTCCACCCCATGTTTATCCATATTCAACACTTGAGGGCACGTGACTGCGCATTTTTCTGTCGACCAATCAAATTGCGAAGGAGAGTTTTGTTCGGTAAAGTGCCAATGAAAATTGAGAAACAAGACACAATTTTTTTTCTTTTCTCGCACTAAAGATTCTTTCATTTCTACAAATTTTTTTTCAACATAAATTTTATATATATTCTTCCTCTTTTTCCCTTTCTTCTTCACAACTTCTATTTATATCCCTCCACCAATAAAAAGAAGAAATTATAGAAAAATGTTGTCAGCTCGTCCTGTTTTACGTACTGCTGCTCGTACAGCTACTATTGCTGCCAGATCATCTTTAAGAGTTGTATGTATTGAACACTATTCGACATGGAAAGGAGCAACAGAAATAGAGACGAATCCAATGCAATATTATTTCCATTAATCATATATGAGTACACCAATTACATTGCAATTGAAAGCTACAGCATTCAATGTCACAATTGAACAATTGGTTTTGGAATTGAAGGAAACTACTGTGCTTTAAAATATTGAATTGCATATTTCAACCTACATTTTCATATCTATTCATCTGTTTGCATCATTCAAAGAAGAAATTAGGAGGAGTATCATACTAACATTTCTATCACTATAGGCTCGTCCAACTTTATTAACTGCTCAAAGATTTGCCTCTGCCAAGGCTGCCCCAACTGAAGTTTCTTCAATCTTGGAAGACAGAATCAGAGGTGTTTCTGAAGAAGCTAACTTGAACGAAACCGGTAGAGTTTTATCCGTCGGGTATGTATCAATTCAATTGCAAATCAACTATTGTTTTCCCTCCTCCGCACATTCTGTTGATGGCTTGTTTCGTCCACACTGAAAAATTTTGTTTCAATATTATTGGACGAGGAATTTTTTTGTGCGCGGGGACACACACTTTTTTTTTGTGGGAGGTGGAAAATCACAATCCATGATGAAAAGCAAATATACTAACTTTATGTTATTTTTTTAGGGATGGTATTGCTCGTATTTACGGTTTAAACAACATCCAAGCCGAAGAATTGGTTGAATTCTCTTCTGGTGCCAAAGGTATGGCTTTGAACTTGGAAGCTGACCAAGTCGGGGTTGTGTTGTTCGGTTCTGATAGATTAGTCAAAGAAGGTGAAACCGTCAAGAGAACTGGTCAAATTGTTTCCGTTCCAATTGGTCCAGAATTGTTAGGTAGAGTTGTTGATGGTTTAGGTAACCCAATTGATGGTAAAGGTCCAATCAAGGCTGCTGCTTACTCCAGAGCTCAAGTTAAAGCTCCAGGTATTTTACCAAGAAGATCCGTCCACGAACCAATGCAAACCGGTTTGAAATCTGTTGATGCTTTGGTTCCAATTGGTAGAGGTCAAAGAGAATTGATCATTGGTGATCGTCAAACTGGTAAAACCGCCGTTGCCTTGGATGCCATCTTGAACCAAAAGAGATGGAACAATGGTTCTGACGAAAAGAAGAAATTGTACTGTGTTTACGTTGCCGTTGGTCAAAAGAGATCCACTGTTGCTCAATTGGTCCAAACTTTGGAACAACACGACGCTCTTAAATACTCTGTTATTGTTGCTGCTACTGCTTCTGAAGCTGCTCCATTGCAATACATTGCTCCATTCACTGCTTGTGCTATTGGTGAATGGTTCAGAGACAATGGTAGACACGCCTTGATTGTCTACGATGATTTGTCCAAACAAGCTGTTGCTTACCGTCAATTGTCATTATTGTTGAGAAGACCACCAGGTAGAGAAGCTTACCCTGGTGATGTTTTCTACTTACATTCCAGATTATTGGAAAGAGCTGCTAAGATGTCTGATGCTTACGGTGGTGGTTCTTTGACTGCTTTGCCAGTTATTGAAACCCAAGGTGGTGACGTCTCTGCTTATATTCCAACTAACGTTATTTCCATTACTGATGGTCAAATTTTCTTGGAAGCTGAATTATTCTACAAAGGTATCAGACCAGCTATTAACGTCGGTTTGTCCGTCTCCCGTGTCGGTTCTGCTGCTCAAGTTAAAGCTATGAAACAAGTTGCCGGTTCCTTGAAATTGTTCTTGGCCCAATACAGAGAAGTTGCTGCTTTCGCTCAATTTGGTTCTGATTTGGATGCTTCTACCAAACAAACCTTGAACAGAGGTGAAAGATTGACCCAATTATTGAAACAAAAACAATACAACCCATTGGCTGCCGAAGAACAAGTTCCATTGATTTTCGCTGGTGTTAACGGTTTCTTGGACAATGTTGCTCTTGACAGAATTGGTGAATTCGAAGAAGCTTTCTTGGGTCACTTGAAATCTAACGAAACTGGTATCTTGGATGCTATTAAGACCAAGGGTGAATTATCTAAAGATGAATTAGAAAAATTGAGAAAAGTCACCGAAGAATTCGTTGCTTCTTTCTAAGTTTTGTGACCGAATTTGGGGTTTCTAAATTAGCATTTGAATATTAATTCTCTTTCATAGATGAGTTCACACAACGAAAAACAGAGTGAAAAAAACTATATATATATTTATAAATAAATATTCTACTATCTTATAAGAATAAGAATGAACTAAGGCTCATTGATTGTAACAAAGAAGAAAAGGATTTGAAGATACTTGAGAAGTTTACTTTTCCTGTCCCCTGTTTTGTCAATTTTCCAATTCATCATGAACATAAATAGAACTAGAGAAGGCTGAATACTAAAAGGGCGAGGTAGAAAGAAAATACTTTCACAACTATTTCGTAAGTAAGGTTCATTGTATTATTTGATACTTTGTCCTTCTGTTTGTTTTTATAAAAACTTTCTTTTCTTACATAGGGGATTGTAATATTTTTTTGGGAGGGGGCGTTTGTTAGTTTATTTCGTGTAACATATAACATTAAGTAATTTATTTTATTTTGTCTTTGTCTTTGTCTTTGTTAAGAAATTAAAATTTTCTGCTCCAGTCGTCGTCATCGTCTATTTAGAAACAAAGTTAAATGGGTGGGAAAAAAAGAATTATGTTTCAAAAGGAGACCAACAACACAAATTGCAAATTTAATTAATTGATAACTTTGGTGTTTTTGAAAAAAAATTTATTTCTTGACACAAATAAGTAATTCTATTCTATTCTGTTTTTTTGGAATAGATTTTTCCCTTTTAAAAATTTTTTTTCCCTTTTTCCCCCTTTTTTTTATAAATCAGATCATTCATAATAGTTTATCACTAACCTCAGCATCTTTCGTTTATACCTATCTAGTTCAAAAATAATTGAGGATGGCAGCATCACCAGAAAAGAGAATAGATGCCAAATCCAATTTAAATCAAATTAAATCACAATTGTATGAGTCAACAACTCCTTCATCAGGCAACTCTACACCTGATATAATTGAAGAACAAAAGTTTGAGAATGATTTGGACTATTTATTGACAAATAAAGAGAATGGAAATTATGAGGAACAAACTGAATTTGTTTCCACGAAATATGACGAGGTCATAATTTCGAAATCCACGGAAACCAAAAATAAATCAAAGCCCAAAACTAAGAATAAAAAGTTTACTGTGGCTGATGTAACCAAAGATATGGAAGGTCTTGAGTTCTCCAGTGACGAAGATGTTGCTAATGGAGACACCATTGACAAGAATAAAGAAGAGAAACCAAACAAACTCAAGCTGCAAAAAAGTAGATCAAGATTGAATAAGAAAAAAAGTAAATCAAAACTTAACAAAACTGTTGGAAATGGTTCACCAGTTGCAAATTCAGAAACCCCAATTGATTCTAATCTGCAATTAGACGCAAACAAAGAAGCAACAAAACCGAAACCTAAGAAATCACCCAAAAAGAAGGAAACCGAGTCTGGGCAACCAGAAGAGACCCAAGGAAACAAGACACCAAAGAAAGTAAGATCCAAAAAAAGTAGAAATAACCTCAGACCTAAAGCTCAATCAGATGTCAAACCAACGGATGCTACTAAAACTAATGAAGATAAGAGTATAATCAATGGCAAAAATGGGAATATCAACAAGGAAACACCCGATTCAAAAAGTAATGGCATTGAAGGACCAGAACTGGTAGATAACGAAGAGGAAACAATAGAAAACGGAGAAGACGACGAAGAGGCATTGAAACGTAAGCTTAAGAATAAAAAAAGAAAAGAAAGAAGAAAGAAACGTAATCAATTAACGAAGGAGTCAAATGGTAGTGAAAATGAGGAGTCTGCAGTACCATCTGCACCAACTCCACCAGCTGCCCCTTCACCTACAAAAGAAACTACTTCAAAACCAGAAGATAATCCATTTGTGATAAAATTAAGATCAGTGAAAAGCACCATAAATAAGAAATATTCGGAAAATTTACCCGAAGTGCAGCCCATCAAAACCATCATTGGAATGTCCCATCAACAAATTCTTCATTCAGATTTATCTGATGTCAAAATCAAAACATTAATGACATCATCGTCAGTGTCCAAATATGCTGCTAATGCAGTCAAGTTTGTAACGACTCATAAAGATGATTTATTTGGTAATTTTGAAAACAAAAAGATTTTTTTAACGTTGTGCATTAATATTGCCTTGTATGAATCCCTTGGTTATAAGAAAACTACTAAATTATACCCTAACGTTTTGGAATTATTTGGAGGATACGCTGAAATTAATTTAGAAACAACTCGTACTAAATTAACGCCATCGAAAAAAGATATTCATCAAAATGATTTGGATTATTCCGTATTGTCTTATTTTGGTCATATTTTGATTTGGGCAGCTCATCAACAACGTCAAGGTAAAGTCCCAATTTTTGCTGATAAATTTGGAATCAGTTTAACTAGTAAAGAAGTTCGCTCAAAGATTGGTGGATACCATTTATGGGATAAATTGTTCAGAGAATTACAAGGAATGAATTCCAAAAGATGGAAACATGTGATTAAGTTTAGAAATGCCTTTCAATACGAAGAGGATCAGTTTATGATTATTTTAAGATTTATGCAGATTGATGAAAACATACCATAGTGTATTGTTGTTTTTTATTCTTATTTTTTTGGTTCTAGTTCTGATGTTAGTATTACCATTTGTTTCCTCTATAAACTAATGTACATTTATTATTATGTTTACTTTTATATGGTAATCTTTTTCTTCCTTGTATGTGTGTAAACCCTCAATCTTGTTGAACTTTTGCATAACTTGGTGGTCTTAATCTTCTGTTCAAGTACTGCACTAACCATACCGGGAACAAACTGATAACTAGCAATAAACCAACTTGCCAAATATAACTGAATGAGCTAACATATGTAAGATTGAAATATTCCAGTAAAAACGGAATTGACCCAATATATGCCAAAAACGTGAGAATTATGGTGCTGGCCATGATCTTGTTCCATTTGTTGATAGATATAGCAACCATAATTAGTTCATTGTAGATCAAGCATGAAAATGATAAAGCAACCATGGCAGTAAACCTCTTGTCTAATAATGTTTGAAAACGTTGAGAAAGCAATTGAATCATACATCCTTGATATAAGGAAATAAATACCCACATAAAAAATGTTTTATATGATAAAGATTTGCCCAATGTTAACTCTTTGTATAATTCTGGATACAACTTTGTCAAATGTTCATCAATATCACAATCCAAAGTGAGTGAAAAGACAGGTGCCATGGTATATATTGTAGAATACCCAACCATCAACCATCCTTGATACAAAGCCAAAGGTTCAAACTTGGACGAAATGGAATAAACAGCCTGAGCAACAGATATCAACAAACCACGGTGAATAACAAACTGTCCCAATTTGGCAGAACGCTTGTACGAGTTTCTTCCGTGCCATAATAACAATTTTGACAAATAGCAAAATTGATCAATACTGAAATCAGCAGCAAGAGATGCTTGTTTACCTTCCTTACCAACAATACCAACACCAACATCGGCACATTGAATCATACTTACATCATTACCACCATCACCAATACAACAAACTCTCTTCCCTGTAATTTTTCGTATCATAACAGCCACATCGGCTTTTTGTTGTGGTGAACAACGGCATGCAATCACTGCAGGTAAATTAATTACTACTTTGAAAAATTCATCAGAAAAATGCTTCATATAAGTGCCCAATGATTCTCCATCAATCAACAAGCATGCGTTGGTGTTGATACGTAAATATTCTAGTTGGTTCATCGCCATATCTGGGTGAGAAAGTTTAGTAATCTGATGCACATATTGTCCTCGGGAAATTAACCGAGCACTAATAGATACACATTTTGCCGTTTCCACTTTATCACCAGTAAGCATCCAAATCTTAATTCCTGCATTTCTCAATAACTCAATAGAAGTTTTAACATCACGTTGCAACCTATCTTCAACACCAGTCAAACCAAGTAATTCCAAATCTTGCTCCAAATAATAACTGACAACTTTTTGCATATCACTATCTCTGTCGTGCATCGACAATGACGCTTGTTTGTAGTTGTCGACAAAGTCCTCAAATAATTTGGAACCTAACTTTTTCTTACCAATAACCAACGTACGCAAACCCTCTCGAGCCATATTGCCAGTCTCTTCATCCAACCAGTCATTTGAGCTGACTATACTTGACATGACAGTATCTGCACCTTTCTGCATAAACCATATATCTTCCCTGTTTTTGTCTTTAACAATAATACCCATTCTTTTGGTTTCTGAGCTAAATGGAAAATTGTACAATATCTCGAATTCCAAAAACTTATTGGTGTAGACATGTAACAATGTTATTGAGTGTCGATCACGTTTGTACAACTTTAACCCAACCAGCTCACAAAACTTTACAATAGCAATTTCATCGGGTGAAGCAGCTTGGTATGTTACTTCACCAAAACCTACATCTTCATCATCATCGTACGTTGGTGTGACATTATGACACAACGCTAACGTCAAAACAAGCTCGCATACTCTTGAACTCAAATCCTTCTTCTTTTGACCAGAATCCAAATGCTTCAATAAAACCTTGACATAGTCGGTAACAATATCCATAGCATCACCAGCATAACTCACAGTTCCCAAATGCAACTTCTTCAATTCCATATCATTTTGTGTTAACGTACCAGTTTTGTCACTAAGTAAGTATTCAATTCTACCCAAATCTTCAGGAATAGTCGATGTTCTAACAATGGTGCCAGCTATAGAGCTATCATTTTGAATTTGAGAAGCATAAACTGATTTTGCCAAATCCAAATTAACTCTTAAAGAAACTGGTATAATTGAAGAAAATAGAATTAAGAATCTCATTATATCAAGATACCATGCGGTTTTCAAGGGGAACCCATGTGCTAAGACCAATACCAACGATAATATAAAGACAACAGCACACAATATTTTGGAAAGACCATTTATCTCTAGTTCCAATAACCCAGTTTTAACCCCGGTCTTGGTTGTGTTCATCAGTTGTCTTGTTTCAATACCAGTATAAATAACCATGCCTACTGCAGTTCCGGAAGCCAAAACTGTATTAGCCCATAATGTTTGATCAATAGATAATGCATATGTTTCATTATTTGAGATTGGGGATGCTGAACCTGTTGTCGAAGGTGACTTGTAGATCAACTGTCCGTTGAAATGATGGATTGATTTTGAAGGATTCCCCACAATGACAGAAACAGAATCAACAATCTGCTTAGTATTTTGTGATGCTTGTGTTGCGGCACATGCAATTCTTAACTTCCAGTCAGTTTCACCATCTAGCTGGTCGGTTTTTATAAACACTTCACCCGTCAGCTCAGAAGATTGCAATAAAATCATGTCTGCAGGTATACGGACATCTTTATGTAATCGCACCAAATCTCCAACACGTAATCCCAGAGCCGGTACTAGTTTTGATTCAATACTTAATGCATCAGAAGAATTTCGATTCAATACCTCGTACAATTCTTGATTTTGCTCTTTATCACGACGGCGTCTTGCAATATCGTCACCCGCTTCTTTCATCATTGTCACTGTTAAAACAAAAGCCAAAGGTACAATATAAGACGATAAATATCCTATTCTCAATTGAGGAACTATTTGTGACAACGCCACTATTAAAAAGTACAAGTTGAAAAAAAACTTGAATTGTTCATACAATATTATTGGAATAAATGTTATGGGATTGTATTTGGCATTTGAAATTGAGTTACTTGGGTAGATATTGTTTGCCTTTAAGTTTGTTGTTTTGGCAGATATGTATCGTTCGTCTGCCATATTGGAATGGTCCGTGTTTCTATAGTCTGAACTTCCGGAGAGTCTAATTCTTTCTTGTTCCAACTCTCTTTTTGCATTTTTAAAGAAATCAACTGAAGATCGAACAAATTTTTTGAATTTTGATGAAAATGATCTTGCCGCTATATTGAGAGATGTGGAGGAGGAGGAAATGGAACGGTTCTGTAAACGGGAATAGATATTAGAATCAGATATTAACGGCACGCTATCACTATGCTCATCAAAGTTATTACTAGAACGGAACGTTTCCAAAGGTATTGCATTAACAGAACTTTGTGAATTGCTCCTTGGGCCATTGCTTTTATTATTAGAAGAATGAAAATAGTTGTTCGAGGCGCTGTGCAACGCTTTATCTAACGAACTATCTAGATCATCAAACGAATCTCGTCCAACAAATGAATATGGCTTAGATGATGACATTTGTAGTAGCAAGTGATATCCAAAGCAAAGGAAAACAAAATAGTAGTGATAGATCTGATTTGTAGAAATAAAGTGTATGGATATAGAATTATTAGCGACAGATTGTTTTATTTTTTTTTTCTATGATTTGTTTTGGCTTAGCTTGATTTTTTTACAACAGAGTAATAAGAATGCATTACGTATCAGTTTTGTGAACTAATTTCCGCGATTTGTTTTTGCAATAGACTTGAACAATATCGATCCATGTTTATTTCACAATAGATTTGGTCTATCAATGTATCTACTTAGAAAGTTAACAATATTGAAGCTCTTTCTCAGCCATGGTCTGGATGTTTTGAGTAACTAGTTTTAGTAGAATCATTTGGTAAAATTACAACTAATAGTACAGCAGGATGTTAATACCTTAATATCGTTTTCATTTACAAAATCATAAATACTAAATAGGTCTGCTAGTGTATATGGTATTATGTGGGTAGATTATATACATTAAGAAACAGGAGAGAATTAGTGGTATTATCATTACTGAACAATTGTTAGTTTTTTTGCAACGTTTTTGAAGTAAAAAAGTTTTCACAAGTTATGTTAGGATCCAAAACCAGTTTCAAAAGGCTAACAATTCCACGCTATGCCAAATTAAACATAAATATATCTGAATACTGTCAACTACAAGTATAAACACCACAACCTCTTTAGTATTTTTTCAAGGAATAGCACTTTGGTGGTTGTCAATTTGTTACAAACCTACTTATTTTACAGTGTCAAAGTTTAATTTAATCCAAATTTGTTTCAGTTATTATTATTATAGGCCTCTCAATTTTATTATACAAATCAAATTTTAATAGTTATAATGATAGAAGTTTTATTAATGTATTATTTAATACGTCAATCATTTAAATATATATTATTCCTCCATCTCAATCTTTTTTCCAATCTTTGGTTGTGCCCTCGTTTTTCATTTCCTTAATTTTTTTTTCTGCCTTTTTTCCCCCTCCCCCCACACAGCCTTATTATTAGTCAGTCCAATTTGTGGAATAGAAAGTCGCCACTTCGGAATTAATAAACATTTCAATCAATTTTTTTTTTTTAATCACCAAACTATGCTGGAAGTAGACACAGATGATACACAGGAATTATTAGCCACCAATGCTGCTTCTGGCTCCTCTACTACAACTGGTGCACCTAGATTCGAGGTATTGTCGTCATTATCACAATCACACCAAGAAAAATCATCTACGAAATACAAAAAAATTTCAGAATTTGTTAAAATTAATGTGCTCGGACATCCTAATAATTTTGAGGAATATGTACTACGCAATGAGGCAAGTGACTGTTCCTTGATAGCAAAATACTGTAAAACAACTACAATTGATTTATCAACTCAACCAACATTATCAATAGACTCCATATCTTTGAACACCATTCACATCCCACATCCTTTAATCAATTTCATGAAAAATGAAGCCAACCAGCAATTATCTCCCGATGATCAAGTTGATGTCAGTAATGAGTTACAAGAATCACCTATTGTTGTTTTTTTGCATGGATTAGGAGGACAAATGTCACAATTTGAACCGTTGATGGGTTTATTATCCCAATGTCTGGAAATTTTGTCTTTAGATTTACCTGGGTTTGGAAATTCAAAATTGCAATTTGAAGAAGGCTTTAAATTTATATCCGAAATTTCTGATTCTGATAAATCAAAAATATCTTCAAGTATTCAAAAAATGAATTGGGACGACTTTTCTACCGACAATATTGTTAGAATAGTGTATGAATTCATTAGCCAGAACGTGCCCCTGAGCAAGAAGATTGTGTTGATCGGCCACTCAATGGGAACTCATATTTCGATCAAACTTGCTAAAAAATTGCCTCAATCAAAAGTCGAAGGATTAATTTTGTTATCACCCCCAGCATTGACAGACGACATTAACACGAACGAGCAAAACACGAAAAACACTCATAATCTGCTAAGCTTGTTTACCGTGTTTACATATTTCCCCTGGGTATTCAATTCTTTTAGAACTTGGGATAGATTGGAGGGATTAGATAGTGCAAGTGTTGTTAGACAATTATCGAAAACTAATAATTCTATTTATAATAAGCTAAGACAATTTAGATGGAATTTGGATGTTAACTCTGATATTGTATTAAAATATGCTAGCGGGTTTCAAAGGGCAACATATTCAGATTTGATATCTGCAATTAGTCGGTTTAATGATAATCCTGAAGACAAACAAGTTTATGAAAAAACCGTTTTCATCTGTGGGAATAATGACCAAATGACTCCAGTTTCGACAATATATAAATGTGATGAGTTTTTAACTTCCAATTTTGGTAGAAAAGTATCAGCAGCCATTGAAGTTAAGGGTGTTGGACATTCATTATTATTACTGAAACCCGAGTTTATCAGTGGAATAATCTTGAATCATATAGAGCTGAAGTTCCCTGAACGATTGCATTTATCTCCTGCTTGGGTATTAAAAATCAAAGCAAAAGTATCTGGCGATAAATGGGGGTTGAAAAACGAACAGAAATGGCTGAACATACAATCCGTGTCGTATAATATTACAAGAAACCGAGGCAAAGATATTGCACCATTGTTAGGAATGAAGACATTAAGAGAAAGCGATCCAATTCATTCACCATCTATTTTAGAAAAGCAATTTTATGGGGACAATTCATCAAATCAAATAAAGGGGAACTTGATTGCTATAATTGACATTTCCGCCGACATCCCTCCTTACAGCCCCAAATCCTTTGAAAAAATAAAGTATTACAAATGTGCTACCGTATCAAAAGTAGTTCCAGATCAAAGTGCGATTCGAAGATTTATACAACTAGTCAATGATATTTTACATGAAAATACAGTAGCAAATCCATTGATAGCTGTTCATTGCCATTATGGGTTCAATAGAACTGGATTTTTAATTTGTTGTTATTTAATTGAGGTATTGGGGTGGTCAGTTGAAGAAGCAGTAGAAGGATTCAAAATAGCAAAACAACCTGGTATCAAACATCCTCATTTCATTGATGCATTGTATGTCAGATATGAAAAATGAATCCTCTTAACCAACCAGAGACATAGATTTTTGTTATCTCGTATAAACTTTAGATAGATTTTTAATTATTCTTTTTTTGTAAATGTACAACTACTATCTCACTATAGAGAGTTTATCAAGAAGATGATAAAGGCGGCAATTCTAGCAATTGCCTAGTTTAGATATAGACACAGTCTCCTGTAAATCGGATGATTTTCTAATTAATTTCGTTGTCGTTATCTATATTTCAACAGATAAATAAAGCACAAGAGAATAAACGCCGTTTAATTTCAACGTTTCACCAATCATTCTATGGGATTTGATTGAACTCGTAACCCTGTACGTAATTGAAACCTACTAAAGAATGTTTAGATAGGCCCGGTGACGGCCCTATTTTTGTTTTGATAACACGACCATTTTTTGATAGGAATATTAGGGTCGAAGTTGTCAATCATTTAGGAGTTTTATTTTTCATGAGAAGATAACAAAATATCAGATCTGTGCACAATCGATGACGAAGGAATTAAAATAAAAACAGTGTGGCATAATACAATTCAATAAGTCTTATAATTTAGCCAACTGTCATAGCTATCATGAACGTTAATTCTGATTGGCAGATGGTAGGGATTTTAGAATTTTTGATAAGTTCCTGCTTACCTAGTTTAAATTCCTGCATTTTTGTTTGTGTCAACTTTGATTTTTATTGAGTTAGCTTAATTACAGATACTTCAAAACAATCCTGATGAGAAGGAGGTATTGTCTACAGCAACAATGCAACCAGACTTAAATTAGTACTATTTCGATGTTTAATAATAAAAATTTCAAAAATCATACAATAAAAAATCAAACAAGCGAAGATTATCAATATTTGGAGAAACAATCTTGAGATGTTTTTAATTATTGATAACGATAAGACTAAATGACTGCGAAAATTAAACAAAAGAACCCTAAGTGAAAAGTTTTCATCGAAACAATTCATATAAATTGAAGATGACATTCCTTCAATATTCATTAAAGTCTTGTTTGGTTTTCCTTTCTTCTTCTCAAGCATACTTTGATCTTTTGATTAACTACTCCCAACCAAAACAAAATAAGTTGAATAAATACTTTCCTGCTATTGCATTGTCATTGTCACAAGTTCATTCAAAACATTTCTTACATTTTCAAATTTAATACTTATTTATTTCAATAATCAAAAATGGCTGATTCATATGTCCCATTACCACAGAGTGCTGGTTATGCTGTGGTTGTTGGTTTAGGATTTGTCTTTGCATTTGGTATGATGCTTACGACATATATTTTAAGAAGATACAACAAAGAGGTCATGACGGCAGAAGAATTTGCAACTGCCGGTAGATCTGTCAAGACTGGGTTAATTGCTGCATGTATTGTTCTGAGTTGGACATGGAGTGCCACTTTAAACGGATCAACAAGTCAAGTTTATAATAATGGTGTTTGTGGGCTGATCTTTTATGCCATGGGTGCTACTGTTCAAATCACTTTGTTTGCATGTCTTGCCATCAAGGCAAGAGAACGTGCTCCTGCTGCACATACATATTTGGAAATTGTCAAAGGTAGATATGGTACCACTACCCATTTCGTTTATATTTTTTGGGGGATAGTCACCAATATATTAGTGACATCAATGTTGCTTAGTGGTGGAAGTGCCACTGTCAATGACTTGACTGGAATGAATATTGTTGCTGCCATATTACTTTTACCTTTAGGGGTTGTGATCTATACACTTTTTGGTGGTATCAAAGCTACATTTTTGACTGACTATGCCCATACTGTTGTTTTGATTGTGATTATCTTTATTTTTGCATTTACTACTTGGGCCACGTCCTCGAAATTAGGTTCGCCACAAGCTGTTTGGGAAATAGTTACCAAGTTGGCAGAATCAAATCCAAGAGAAGGCAATGCTGGTGGATCCTATTTTACCATGCATTCCAGATCTGGTGGTATGTTTTTCGTTATCAATATCATTGGAAATTTTGGAACTGTGTTTTTGGATAATGGTTACTTCAACAAGGCATTTGCTGCCAATCCACTGTCTACTTATAAGGGATACATTTTTGGAAGTCTTGCATGGTGTGCTATTCCTGCCTTGTGTTCATTAACTATGGGATTTGCCGCCTTGGCATTAGAACACACTGAATACTGGCCATTGGGTAGACCAATGACTGCTGCTGAAGTTGCTTCTGGTTTGGTTTTGCCTAATGCTGCCAGTGCCCTTTTGGGTAAAGCTGGTGCAGTGTTAGCTTTGTTGATGGTATTTATGGCTGTAACTTCAGCTATGAGTGCTGAATTGATTGCTGTATCCACAATTGCAACATATGATATTTACAGAACTTACATCAACCCTAACGCTTCAGGAAAAAAATTGATTTGGGTTTCCCATTTGTCAACAGTTATCTTTGCTTACACTATGGCTGGGTTTGCCATTGGTCTTTACTACGCTAAAGTTTCCATGGGTTACTTGTACGAAATGATGGGTGTCATTATTGGTGGTGCTGTGTTGTCCTCTGCTTTGACAATTTTATCCAAACGTCAAAACTGGCATGCTGCAACATTTAGTCCAATAATTTCCACAGCCTTGGCCATTATGGCATGGTTAGTATGCACCAAGAAAAAGTTTGGCTCTGTTACTTATTTGAAAACATTTGAAGACGACGCTATGTTGACTGGTAATTGTGTTGCCTTATTGACACCATTTATTATTGTCCCAATTCTTACATTTATATTTAAACCACAGAATTTTGATTGGAAATTGTTGGACCAAAGGATTACTCGTGTTGACGAAGAAGAAGAATTAGCTGAAGCCTTGGGTGGTACTGTCTCGAGTGACCCAGAAAGACTTCATCCTATCAAATCCCAAATTTCTGTGATTGCCAGTCAATTAGTTGAAGGTGAAAGAGAACAATATCAAAAGGAAAAAGAGATTTTGAACAAATCTTTCAAGATCTGTTGTATTGTTTGTTGTACACTCGCTATTTGTCTTGTGGTTCTTTTCCCAATGCCATTATATGGAACCAAATATATTTTCTCTAAGAAATTCTTCACTGGTTGGGTTGTTGTTTTCATTATCTGGTTGTTCTACTCTGCTTTCCAAGTTATTATTTTCCCAATTTGGGAAAGTAGAACTGATTTGTATCATACTTTTAGAGGTATTTATTGGGATTTGACTGGTCAAACCTACAAATTGAAAGCTTGGCAAAATGAACACCCAGAAGAAATGCATGCTGTTAGATCCCAATTACAAGCACAATTATCAAGAACTGCTGTTACTCATGAAATTGTTGACGGTAAAGCATTTGGTGATGGATATGTCACCCCAGCAAACATTGACGATGCATTAGAGGAGAAGAAAGGATAGACCTTTGTTTATAAATTGCTTTTAGTTTAGATAGTTTTTGTTATTAATTCATGATTTTTATTTTTATTTCACTGTCACTTCAAGTATAGAATCTTCTTACACCAATGTTTATTGCAAAACAAACAAACAGAATAACAAATCAAAAGACTTTCCTGTGATATCAGAACAGTACTATTAACTCAGGTTGTTCTTTTCCGGATAAGAAAACAATGCGGCATCTATTATTAGTTTTTTCTTTCTCTTGCTTGCAGATTGATCAAAAAAAAAATCTTTTTTCCTGTTTAGAAAGGTTATTTTTTTCTTATCGCAATAATATTTGGAACATCTTTGATTTTTGATCAATGGCTTCTGATTGGCTAATGATTATGCTGACTTTAAATTACCGAATCTGAAAAATTATGCACACACGTTATCTCACAATCCACATCTCATCCTCATTATCACATTAAAAAAATGCATTTCCAAGAATGTGGGGCAAATCATGAGAATACCATGAATTAAGCTTATCAGTATAAACTCAATTTCTTGGTATCAAATAAACGAACAACGACCAACTAACAAACACACATGGTAGAAAGCCATTTGGTTTTTTCACAATAATATTGATAATCTAAACTAAATCCATCCTTTTTCTAGCTATGGCATTTGATGGTCCCAAATGTTACAGTTATGATACTTGTGATATTCGTAATTCCGATGCCTAATGCCGCTCTAATTAACTAGACCGCGATGGCATCGCTCAAGGAAAGGCCCGAAGATGAGTTTGCCAAATATTGTGGTAACCGACACGACTTTAAAATCTCGGTTTCTCGCGTTCAGATGTAATTTTCAATTTATCAGTTTCTTGATCTGGTAATAGATATTTCGTTATCATAATTAATTAACGGAATTCTCCATATCACTAAGCTGAAAATAAAAAACACATAAATATGTAGTAAATTACTCTAAAATTCTAAGCCCAAAAAAAATGAAATCCTTTTACAGACTCATCTATCATTAGTTGCATAGAACCAACCAACAACATACAAAGAAACACAAATCAATTTAATCCACAAACCATGTCATACTTAGGTTGGTCAGTAGAAGATTGGAAAAAGTTTCATTACGAATCAACACCAGATGAATCTTTTGAATTATTATCCCAATTATTAAAATCCCAAAAAGCTGCTCCAGAAGATCCTGCTTGGATATCCTTAGCTTCCATAGAGAATTTGGAACACCAATGGAAATTTTTACAATCAAAATCGAATAAACGAGATTTACCGTTATACGGGGTCCCCATAGCAGTTAAAGATAACATAGATGCTAAAACATTTGAAACTACAGCAGCTTGTCCTTCATTTGCTTACTCTCCGTCAAAAGATGCCACTACAGTTAGATTGTTAAGAGATGCCGGTGCCATAGTTATTGGGAAAACCAATTTAGATCAATTTGCAACAGGTTTAGTCGGTACAAGGTCTCCCTACGGAATAACTCCAAATACATTCAATCCAAAGTACGTCAGTGGTGGATCTTCAGCCGGATCTGCCTCGGTGGTTGCTAGAGGTATTGTTCCAATTGCATTAGGTACCGATACTGCTGGATCAGGAAGAGTCCCCGCAGCATTGAATAATCTTATTGGATTGAAACCAACAAAAGGTGTCTTTTCATGTTCAGGTGTTGTTCCAGCATGTAAGTCACTTGATTGTGTTTCGATATTTGCATTGAATTTGCAAGATGCACAGCTTACGTTTAATATTATGGCAGAAGAAGATGAACATGACGAATTTTCAAGATCAATGCCAAAAAATCCATTATTGAAATTTGGCAAAAAACCTAGAGTTGTAGTACCAACCAATTTGTTATGGTACGGCGAGAAAGAAAACCCTAAATTATACCAAGAAGCAGTTGCTAAATTTGAAAAAATCGGGTGTGAATTGGTATCTTTGGATATTGAACCATTGCTAGAATTAGCTAGATGCTTATATGAAGGTCCATGGGTTGCTGAACGTTATGTTGCTGTTAAAGATTTCTTTGCCACAAATACACCGGAAAAGGATTTGGATCCAACAGTCACCAAAATTATTAAAGGTGGAGAACATTATTCTGCAGCCACTTGTTTCCAATATGAATACAAAAGACAGGGAATTGTGAAGAGAGTCAACAAATTGTTAGAAGGCATTGATGCTATTATTGTACCAACAGCCCCATTGAATCCAACAATCGAAGAAGTCACCAACGAACCAATCAAAGTCAACTCATGTCAAGGTACTTATACCAACTTTGTCAACTTGGCAGATATGTCTGCACTAGCTATCCCAGCAGGATTCAGAAATGATGGATTACCCTTCGGTGTCACATTGTTATCACACAAGTTCAACGATTATGCATTATTAGACTTAGCCAGTCGTTACTTGAAACTCGACAATTTACGTACATGTGGTGTTTCACAAAAGAAAGTGTCTACCATCCATGATGAATTGTACTTATTACCAAAATCTACCCCCGAAGAAACTGTTAAATTGGCTGTTGTTGGAGCTCATCTTAAAGGATTTGAATTACATTGGCAATTGGAAAAAGTTGATGCTCGATTTATTGAATCAACAACAACTTCGAAAAACTATAAATTATATGCCTTGCCGAAGACAGGACCCGTTGCCAAACCTGGTTTGAGAAGAGTGGAATCCGATGGTGAACATATAGCTGTTGAAACCTATAGTATTCCAAAAGAGAAATTTGGACAATTTATCAAATTTGTTCCCGAACCATTAGGTATTGGATCGGTCGAATTGAAATCAGGTGAATGGTGTAAATCTTTTATCTGTGAAGAATTTGGTTACAAACAACCTGGTACTGTTGACATTACTGAATTTGGCGGTTGGAAAAAGTATCAAGAACATTTGCGTGCCTCCAAAAAACCATTCAATTCAGTTTTGGTTGCCAATAGAGGAGAAATTGCCGTTAGAATAATCAAAACTTTGAAAAAATTGGGGGTAAAATCTATTGCTGTCTATTCAGATCCAGATAAGTATGCTCAACACTCATTAATGGCAGATGTTGCAATTCCATTACATGGTACAACAGATGCTGAAACTTATATCAACATTGAAAAAGTTATCAAAGCAGCCAAGGAGTCAGGTGCAGAAGCTATCATCCCAGGTTATGGGTTCTTATCCGAAAATGCGGATTTCTCCGATCGTTGTGGTAAAGAAGGAATTGTGTTTGTTGGTCCATCTGGTGATGCCATTAGAAAATTGGGATTAAAACATTCAGCTAGAGAAATTGCCGAAAAAGCTGGAGTGCCGTTGGTTCCTGGTTCAGGTTTGGTGAAAGATGCCAAAGAAGCCAGAGCGATTGCTGCCAAATTGGAATATCCAATTATGGTCAAATCTACTGCAGGTGGTGGTGGTATTGGTTTACAAAAAGTAGATTCTGAAAAAGATATTGAAAGAGTTTTTGAAACCGTTCAACATCAAGGAAAATCCTATTTCGGAGACTCAGGGGTATTTTTGGAAAGATTTGTTGAAAATGCCAGACACGTTGAAATCCAAATGTTAGGTGATGGTTACGGTAATGCCATTGCTGTTGGTGAAAGAGATTGTTCTTTACAACGTAGAAACCAAAAGATCATTGAAGAGACACCTGCACCCAATTTACCAGAAGAAACCAGAAATAAAATGAGAAAAGCAGCTGAATCACTTGGTTCATCTATGAAATATAAATGTGCCGGTACAGTGGAATATATTTACGATCCCAAGAGAGATGAATTCTACTTTTTAGAAGTAAATGCCAGATTACAAGTTGAACATCCAATTACAGAAATGGTCACTGGATTAGATTTAGTTGAATGGATGCTTTTGATAGCTGCAGACACCCCACCTGATTTCAACCAAAAAATTGAAGTCAAAGGAGCATCAATGGAAGCTAGATTATATGCCGAGAATCCAGTTAAAGGTTTCATGCCATCACCAGGTCAATTGACAGAAGTAAAATTCCCTGAATGGGCTAGAATCGATAGTTGGGTTGAAAAAGGTACTATTGTTTCTGCTGAATATGACCCCACCTTAGCTAAAATCATTGTTCATGGTAAGGATAGAGATGATGCCTTAAAGAAGTTACGTCAAGCATTGAATGAAACTGTTGTTTATGGATGTATCACCAATGTTGACTATTTGAGATCGATTGCTAATTCGAAAATGTTTGAGGAAGCAGCTGTAGCCACCAAAGTTTTGGACTCTTATGACTACAAGCCACATGCCATTGAAATTTTACAACCAGGTGCTTACACTACAGTACAAGACTACCCCGGTAGAAGGGGCTACTGGCACATTGGGGTTCCACCATCAGGTTGTATGGATCAATATTCATTCAGAGTTGCTAATAAAATTGTTGGTAACGATGCAGCATCTCCTGGTATTGAAATCACATTGAATGGACCAAAACTTTTGTTCCATCAAGATTGTGTTGTTGCTGTCACTGGTGGTAAGACTAAAGTTGAAGTTAACCAAGTTGAAGTTAATCAATGGGAACCAATTAACATCAAAAGTGGAGATAAATTGGATATTGGTAAATTGTCCACTGGTTGCAGAGCTTACTTGGCCATTAGAGGCGGTGTTGATGTTGTTGAATATTTGGGTTCAAGATCAACTTTTGCATTAGGTAATTTGGGTGGTTACAATGGTAGAGTCTTGAAATTGGGTGATGTTTTATTTTTGGGACAACCTGATGTTACAAGTTGTACTTTACCAGGCCCCATTTCCCAACCAACTCCTGTTCCAGCATCATTAATTCCAAATTATGACAACAAAGTTTGGAAGATTGGTGTTACCTGTGGTCCACATGGATCTCCAGATTTTTTTAAAGCTGAATCGGTTGAGGAATTTTTCTCTTCCACTTGGAAAGTGCATTATAATTCCAACAGATTTGGTGTTAGATTGATTGGACCAAAACCTAAATGGGCTAGAAAGGATGGTGGCGAAGGTGGGTTACATCCATCAAACACTCATGATTATGTTTATTCCATGGGTGCTATCAATTTCACTGGTGACGAACCAGTCATTTTAACATGCGATGGCCCATCCTTAGGTGGGTTTGTTTGTGAAGCAGTTGTTGCTGAATCTGAATTATGGAAAGTTGGTCAAGTCAAACCAGGTGAATCAATTCAATTTGTCCCAATAAGTTATGAATCTGCTAAAAATTTGAAAAAACAACAAAATGCTGCAATTGAAAACTTATCTGGTGATTTGCCATCTTTAGAAACCGTTTCATTATCAGCTCCAGAAAACCCAATCTTGCATCAATTCAAAGTTTCTTCAAATGCTCCAAAAGTAACCTATCGTCAAGCTGGTGATAGATATATTCTTGTTGAATACGGAGACAATCTTCTTGATTTGAATTTGGCTTACAGAATCCACAAATTAGATGCAATGGTCAAAGAATATAAACCTAAAGGTATTTTTGAATTATCTGCTGGTGTTAGATCAGTGTTGGTTGAATATACTGATGAAATCACCCAAAAGGAAGCCTTGGATACTTTAGTTTCTTATGAAAAGGAAATCATATTTGTTAACAAATGGAAAGTGAGTTCGAGAATTATTAAATTACCAATGGCTTTTGAAGACAAGAAAACATTGGATGCAGTCAAAAGATACCAAGAAACCATTAGAAGTGAGGCACCATGGTTACCAAACAATGTTGATTTTATTGCTAACATTAATGGAATCACAAGAACAGATGTTAAAGATATGTTGTATACTGCCAGATTTTTGGTTTTAGGTTTAGGGGACGTCTTCCTTGGGGCACCATGCGCCGTTCCATTAGACCCAAGACATAGATTATTGGGTACCAAATATAATCCATCAAGAACTTTTACTCCAAATGGTACTGTTGGTATTGGTGGTAATTATATGTGTATTTATACCATGGAATCACCAGGTGGTTATCAATTAGTTGGAAGGACAGTTCCAATTTGGGATAAATTGAGTTTAGGTGAACACTCACCAAACACTAAACCATGGTTATTGAGTCCATTCGATCAAATTGAATTTTATCCTGTTACTGAAGAAGAAGTTGATGCATTTTCTGAACAAATGAATGCTGGTAAATTCAAAGTTGATATTGTTGAATCAGTTTTCGATCATGGTAAATATTTGGAATGGATTCAAGAAAACTCTAAATCAATTGAGGAATTCCAACAAAACCAAGGAGGTGAGAAATTAGAAGAATTCAATAGATTGATTCAAATCTCAAACAGTGAATTGGAAAAACTGGGAACTAAAGTTCAAGATGACGAAAAATTTGATGATAATGCTGAATTGGTGTATTCTGAATATTCTGGTAGATTCTGGAAATCAGTAGTTGAAGTTGGAGATAAAGTTACTGCTCATCAGCCATTGATTGTTGTTGAAGCAATGAAAACAGAAATGGTTGTTAATGCACCAAGAGATGGTAAGGTGCTTAAAATTTACCACAAGAATGGGGATATGGTGGAGGCCGGTGATTTAGTGGTTGTTTTAGAATAATTTGTAAAATAGTATTGTATTTATAATAATAAAATAATTTATTGATAATACAATGTTGTTGTAAGGACTTAGAGGAAGATGTTGGTTTAACGGCAGTTTGGATAATGATGTCTAGATTGAAAGATTAATGTCGTCTCATAGAAGCACTAATGTCTTTCAGGTCGCGTGTAATTTTTTCAACTTGTCGTTGTGTACTTTTTTCTGAGAATTTACATGAAAAAAAAAAAGTCAACTCAACTCAAAGCAAATAAAAAGATAAACAGACAAAACTATTCTTAACAGAACGGCAATCACATCAAGACTTAATCAATGTCATCCGCAAAAGAACAAAGTAGTGTTACGGCAGCATTGCAACCAGAGCAATGGACGACATCATCAAATGAAGCATTGAAATTGTTTGTCACCAATCCTGAAGCAGCACTTAATTTCCAACCTACATTTACTTATCCAATATTTGGTGATGCCGAAACAATCTATGGGTATAAAGATTTAGATATATTTTTATGTTTTGATCATTATACATTTAAACCATTTTTGAATATTAAATATAGTGCCAAATTGACTGACGATCCAGAAATTATTGATATCAAAAAAACCATTGATGAATTCTTACCTAAACTGACGATTTTCAAAGATGAAGTGAAATGGGTCGATTCAATAAAGGAAGAAAAAGATAATGGGTATAAAATACCTGGAAAATTAATTGATTCATTTAGTGAGAATGATAAAGAATACGATATTTACAAAATTGACTTGAAGTCAGACAATGGATATGAATTACATCAACGATTGCAAATCTTAGTCTTATTGTTCATTGAGGCAGGGTCATTTATTGATGCCAAAGATGAATTATGGAACTTGTATGTTTTGTATGAAAAAGACAATAAATCTACATCCAATAATGAACCTTCTATAGTTGGGTTTACCACGGCTTATAATTATTGGAAATATCCTGGTGCCAAAAAATTCGATTCAACTGAACAAGAACTGAGAATCAAGATATCTCAGTTTATAATATTACCAATTTACCAAGGTCAAGGCTTAGGACAATTATTTTATTCCCATTTATTTGACAAGTGGTTAGCACAAGATGATATAATTGAAGTAGTAGTTGAAGACCCTAATGAAAGTTTTGATGATTTAAGGGATAGAGCCGATTTGAAAAGATTAAATACTAGTGAGCAATTTGATTTCAAAGCTGTTACTCCGAAAGTAGACAAGGAGTGGGTTGAAAAAACAAGACGAGCATTAAAATTAGAAAAGAGACAGTTTGCAAGATTGTTAGAAATTATATTGTTATACAAGTTGAAACATGGCTATCCTGGTATCACCAAGAGAGACGTGAGGTTATTCATCAAAAAAAGATTATATGACAAGAATAAGGAAGGATTAGCCACCTTAGATGATAACACCAAGAAAGATAAATTACAGACTGCTTATCAAGCTTTGGAAGATGATTATTATAGAATATTGGGAGACTTGAAGTTGAACATTAAGCGTGAGAATGATGAAGAGGAAACTGACACCGTTTCCAAAAAGCAAAAAGTGTAAGTATATTTGTATTATTAGCTAGAAAACAAGTGTATAAAAAACAAACGAAAATGACGTAATATAAAAGTTTGTATTTTTCAAAAGAGAGAAATATAGTGTTTAACGGTTGATAGAGGTAGTAAACCTGAAAATCCATACTGATGATGTAGTTTTTGAAAATGAATTTATCTTATTTTTACGGATTGACATTTGTGTCTAGTTTATTAGTGTGCGGCTATGACGTAATATGGAATAATGTACTTGGTCATGGAATTATTCTACATCGTCTTGGAACAAGTGTACTTTTTCTTTTGTGTAGATATGATTTGCTGAGAAAAAAAAAAAACTATACCAACTTAATGTTGTAAAGGAAACCCGACTCCATTACGTAATGAGTGGTTAATTGTCCTATACTTCTGCTGTTTGGAGAACAAGAGGCTTTCATGAACCTTGGTCCAGGAAGTTGGTATTTCGGAGATATTTCAGAGGCGGTTATTGTCATATTAATTGGATAACGGAATAACTGTGCGGCTCTAAAATTTTTGACCCACACATCAATCTTTAAACAGCCAAAACCTACCCTAGTATGGAAAAGTCCACTGGCAGAAGAAGAAGAACTTGAAATTTATTCCGAGCGTGTCCATTGGTACAAATTATTATATCGACCTAATTAGGCAAATGGCAATCCACACTTTTTTTTTTTCGTCACTGATACACACATTAGAGCTTTTTCATCACCAGCAAAAGAGTTGGTTTTGTGTAATATAATTGCTGGAGTTTTCTAAATTGTTCTGTTTCTCCAATTTAACAATGATAGTAGTTAAAAAGCTTCCACTCACTTAGTAAATTCACCCGCATTCAAATCCCCCATCCATCCCCTAAACTTGCTATTTGATTAATTTACTCATACAACAACTCCTATTACCTATCATGAGTTATTTTCATTAATCTTTATACAGATAATCTAATAATAACTCAAGCAATATAAGTCGAACATGTAAACGAATCTCTAAAAACCGGAAAGACTGGCCACATTTGCTTTTTTCTTGAGCTTTTTTTTTTAGTAATATTTTTGTATTTTTTAACCCTTTTAGATGGAAAAAAAATAGCAATGATTAATTGAGATAATGGAGGAAAAATTTATTGATCAATCACAAAGTACACAACAGAAAATAGCAACAGATTTACACATTTTTGGTCAATTGTTGAACATTATTTAAATTAACTTGAAATTCCCTCGACAACAAAAATTTCTTTTATAATTTCTTATAATTCCTCTTTTTCTCCTTTCTTTTCTTCCCTTTTTTCAATTCTTCAATTGAATATAATCTAACTTATTATCATGCATAGAACTTATTCATTAAGATCTTCGAAAGCACCAACTGCTTCACAATTACAATCCCCTCCACCACCACCATCCAGTACCAAAAATAAGTTTTTTGGTTCTGGTGGGTTATCTTCAACCATCAGAAAGGCAGCTGCTGGTGCCACTGGCCCAGAATTGTCTCGTAAATTGTCTCAATTCATCAAGATGGAAAAGAACTTTATGAGAGCTGTTGAAGTCACTTCCCGTGAAAGAAAAGACGTTGCTAAGCAATTGAGTGCTTGGGGTGAAGATAATGAAGACGATATCAGTGATGTCACTGACAAATTGGGTGTTTTGATTTACGAAATTGGTGAATTGGAAGACCAATACATTGACAAATATGATCAATACAGAATTACTTTGAAATCCATTAGAGATATCGAAGGTTCTGTCCAACCAAGTAGAGACAGAAAACAAAAAATCACTGATGAAATTGCTCATTTGAAATATAAAGATCCCCAATCTCCAAAAATCCCAGTTTTGGAACAAGAATTGGTTAGAGCTGAAGCTGAATCTTTAGTTGCTGAAGCTCAATTGAGTAATATCACCAGAGAACAATTGAAAGCTGCTTTCAACTATCAATTTGATGCTACCAGAGAATTGGCTGAAAAATACGCTTTGATTGCTGGTTACGGTAAAGCCTTATTGGAATTATTGGATGATTCTGCTGTCACTCCTGGTGAAACTAGACCAGCTTATGATGGTTATGAAGCTTCTAAACAAATCATCATTGATGCTGAAAATGCTTTGGCTTCTTGGACTTTGGATTCCGCTGCTGTCAAACCAACTTTATCTTTACATCAAGAATATGATGAAGATGAACTTGAACACGAACACGGTGAAATTGATGATGCTGCTCAAGAAGAATTCAACAAACACGATGAAAATGTTGAACACCAATAATTCAATTAATTGAATAATATTGTTTTTTTAAAAAAAATTTTTGACCAATTGGTTTTTGCTAGTACTTTTATTTTGTTTGTTATAATTAATTAATGCAATTTTGTTTTTAATTTTGATTTTTTTTTTAAAAAAAAGAAAGATTCTATTCGATTGTTCATTTTTGTCATTAGTATGATTTTGTTTTAATTCCAGTTACGTGGATTCATTCATCCATCCTCCTCGTCTTCGTTCAATTTCTTTTTCTTTTATTTCAGATTCTTTTGAAGTGTATTAATAAGTCCAATGAAAGAAAGAAAGGACGTTTTTCTGTTTTTGTTTTTATATATACTATATATTATTTTTAATATTAATTTGAATCATAATATTGACGCACACACAAATCCAGTAGCATTCCTATTGTGTTTATTGTTCATTTCTTTTAAAGGCGGGTTTGTTTTTCAAACAATAGACTGGCAGCAACCGAAATTTAATATTTTGTGTTCTGTGTATTCATAAAAGCAAACACCTAGCAAAAGAAGTTGCGAAATAAACTGATCACATACAAATCGTTAACCTCATTCCAAAGGTAGAATTATATTAATATCATTGTTATTTTGTAGCTCATCTGTTTCTTGTATTACTTCAATATTAATTAAACTCTTTGTTGCTAGAGTCAAAACACAGGCAAATGCATTTGCAGCAACTCTTCTTGGAACAGGAGGTTCATCAATGTCCAAGGCATGAGTTGAATCCGGTACAAGAATTTGAAATTTTGTTTGATAGTAATCACCAGTATGTTCAGCAAGCACAACATTGTTTTCATTAATTGCTTGTGATATGAGATATGTTCCAACAACCAATTTCCCAAATTCATTTGACCTGGCTTTTATGTATCGATAGAATTTGTTTAATTTACTATCCATGGTCATTAAATTATCACCACTACCATCAAAACTCATACTATTTTGTTGTGACCCATTTTTGGAATTAGCTCCGTCAATTAAATCATCTTCTCCCTCATCGTTGATATCATTATAGTCAAATTCTAAATTGAAAATATGTTCTGATTCTCTTGGCAATTCAAAATGGCTCCCATCTTCGATATACATGTTAGGATCTGGTATCTCTGGCTCCATAGCGTAATTTCTTATATTCATATTATTTCTTCCTTCTTCAGTATTCTCATTACCTGTTTCCTCTGTTTTTTGTAAAATACTAGCTGTTCGTGTGAAAAATGATTGTTCAACACTATTGTTATGGTTATTGTTGTTTGTATTAGGCAAGGTTACCTTATTAACAAATCTCGTAAACGGTGTAGCAGCATCAACAACACCGTATATATTATTTACAACCTCATCCACAGATTTAACTGGTTCCATAACAGTATTCATTCTTGATTCATAGTTCATTACAAAGTGAATCATTGAATCACTATCAATTCGGGTATGATTATCAATGAGCAATTTCCGGAAAGGTAATTTCTCCATACCTAAAGCTTGTTGAGGAATAGGTCGTTGGGTGCTATTTGGCAATGGTGTGTCGGTAGTGGTATAAAAATTTAAATCATTGGAAATACTAGTAGTTTGATTAAGTGGGATTGGATTTACTTCATGTACATCATTGTCATCAAATGTAACATTCAAGGCATCTGCTTGTTCATTATGAATCAACTCCCTCGTTGGTGATCTACTGTCTAACAATAAGTTTTCACCAGCAATACCAACGATATCACCATTATTATCAAACTCAAAATCAGGAATCACTTCACTATCAGTAGAAAGTCCAATATTATTACCGTTATTCAAACTTGAATGATCCTCAGCTTCAAACAGATTATCCAATTGTGGATGTAATGTAAATGTCATAGAATGAAAATTCAATTGATCAACAAGACCACCACCATTACCATTAACAAGCGGGAAATCATCATTATCTTTTTGTAAAATATCTAATTTCCTTCTCTTTGCTATCTCATCTGTTTCTTCCGTAAAGGGAGCCACTAATCCTAATTGAATACTAAATGCTGGATCATCACTCAAATACTGGATTGCCCGCTTTTTAGCCATTGAAGGTGCCAAACATGTTTTAATCAACGAACCTGACGATAAATCAACAATATCATTGTAACTGTTTTGATAGTGACATTTAAGACGAGATTCAATATAAATCAAATCATTCATCAAATAATTGATTTTTGTTCGATATAAAATCGAAATCCCATGCATAATGTTGGAAACATATCGAATATTATTGCCAGGAGTAGGTGGTTCATATATAATGGCATCTTTATCTTGAGCATCGTTAATGGTTGAATTAGTTGACGCTAATAATTCATGACACAATTCAGGAATCAGAAGATAATTGATTGTTGATTTTTTGATTAATTTAGATCGAATACTAGGTTTTGAACCCAATGTTGCCAAAAGCCAAGCAGTATGTAACCCTGTTGATAAAGAATTGTTAGATTGATTTATTAATTCCATTCTTTGCAAATGAATCCAAACAAAAAAGTGAATAAGAAGCAATAAGATAAAGAAACTGAAACGGAAACCATTATTTTTGAAGTTTGAAGACGCTTGTTGGTTGTCTGAATACTTTTCATCTTGTTTTGTTATTTTACATGAAAAGAGTTTGAAATTGGTTGCCAAGTGGTTGCTAAAAAATTGTACAAACAAGCACACACACAACTACTACTAGCCAAACAATGTATATGACCTCAAATTATTCTAACCACCTTTATTTCTATACTAAAAACTACTAACAATACTTGCCACAATTAAACCAAACCCAAGTGTAAAACCAAACTTCTTTATGTCATTTTGTAATCTATATTATTTAATTTTTCATAAATCATCACAAACCATTTAACTGTAAATTCGAAATCCTCATTTAGTATGCTTTGGTACAAATAAGTAAAAGAACCATGTAAATATCGTTTATCAAAAAATTCTTGATTCGATTCATTGGGGTTAAATGATTGTTGCCCATAAATAATAGAATCATAATAATAATTAGGGACATCTATTATATCTCCATTTTCACCTGTTTTCAAATATAAATAATCACGATCATTTAATTGTAAATCATTCTCTAAATATGCCAATTTATAATTAGAAACTTTATATTCGGCATAATGCTGTAATTTCTTATAATACATATACCAGGGATAATCTTGCATCAATCCATCTTCAACATTTTCATTCCATTTATCAAATATTGTTGTTTGATTAACAATATGATCCATTAACTTATTGAATTGATGAGTTATTTGACGGAATTTAACAGGTTCATTAGTATCCAAGTCTTGGAAAATTGTCGATTTAAAAATGAGATAGTTTGGAACTACTAAATCATCCCATTTAGATAAAGATTCTTTGGTTTCAGCTTTGAATTGTTTATAATATGTCGATATGGCTTTAAAATAAGCATGGGTCTTATAATCATATACTTCATGTTCCGTTAGGGAAATCCCCAATAATCCAATAAATCTAATCAACAGTCCATGAAGTAATAAATCATCATCAACTTTTTCATGAATCAACCAATCATAAGAATAATAATTCGAATTTGGTATATAAATAGCTTTGTCATGTTCAGGATCATTTTCAAATCTAACATTTATAATTGGTGTGGCTAAATGCTTTTGAAATATCATTGATTCAGTAGAGTCAATAGGTAATCCCAAATTGTTGTTTATACTTGTCTTATCTTGCTTCCACCAATAACGATATAACGTAGTAAAATCATTATGAACAAAATTATCAATGAGAATATCATTATCTTTGTTGTTGTTGTTGTTCTTGTTGTTGCCCTTGTTATCTGTTATATATACATCATCATCCCCAATATTATGTTCGCCCATTTTGTTAGTATATGAAACCGATTCCTTGGGGATTGGGATGGATTTTGCAGTACGACGTAAAACACTGTTGAAAACAGCATTAGCATCTACGGCAAATTTGCTGCCAGTAACAGCATCACCATCAATACTTATATAAGCAACAATAGTTCTTTTTGGGTTGAAAACAGTAGTATCATTGATAAAACTTTCGACCCCTAATAAATTCAAATATGATGCATCCCATGAAACAAATTTTATATTACGTAACGGTTTCCATCCAACGTTAACTAATTTCTGATAATACCTCATAATTTCCAATAAGACAGCGTGTCCAGAAAGTGGATTTGATGAAGTATATGAATCACGCCTGGCACCAATCACAATATCAGCATCGTTGATTATTCCCTTTATTGTTCCCACAATATTAGTAAATTCTTTAGGTTCCTCAGAGTTTGCAAACCGTGTATCCACTTGAAGTTTATATTTAGCAGTAGTAGTGGGAGCAAACTCCCAATTTGAATATGGACCGTTTCCAGGAAATGCAAATGTATTCAAAATAGGTTTGATTTCGTCTTGGCTAATTGGAATTGCTGGAATCTTGGTGTTGTTAAGTAAACTACCTCTTGTTATAGCATTCTTCAACAGTTTGACTTTATCCTTTCCAAATGAATTATAATCACTCTCGATATCGTAATAACTAAGCACTGCTTTAGCTCCATGGTGTTCAGCAATAGCTATTTTCTCACATATAGTGATGTTACGATCACGATAACTTGATTTTATAATAACAACCTTATCTTTAACCTCAACGTTATTGTCTAACAATAAACTGTAATCACGTGGATATCCATAATTGACAAACACATACTCTCCAACAAAATGCCCACTTTTCCCCAAAGCAAAGTAAGCTGGAGTGCTATAATCTAGTTCAAGTAAACTTGGTATATAAATGGTCTTACCCTGTTCATCAAATAGCTTAACACTCGAACTCTCTGGCGTACCAATATTAACTTTACGTTTAACCACCTGGGTTTGGAATGCCTTCAAATCTTTAAATCCAGAAATGACAAATTCAGTTAATTTGGGATTATCTTGAGACATCAAATTATATGAAGATTGTTGATTTATATCAGTAAAATTTTTTAATAAACTATCAATATATTCTTCAGTCGTCAATGTGTTTTGTGATTTACCTATCCCTGTCATTTGTAAATAATGTCTTTTAACATCCGTTTTAGTTAATCGAATACCATGCCAATTTCTATAATCTCTAGCTAATGATGTACGAGGTAAAAACGTTAATTGAAAAATAATTAATGCCACTATACCCAAACAACAAACCCATATGAAACTTGGTCTTCTGGCTAATCGTAACACTCTGCTCATGTTATCGTCATCGTTATAGACTTCCTCATTTTCATTTTCATTACCATTGTCAGTATTACTATTCTCAGGTCTTGCATTGGGGGACTTGTTATTTGCTGCTAATAATGGATCCGTTTCTTGTGTGGTAGGGGGTGTTGCCAAGTAATCTTGAAGTCCACTTTGCTCTTCCAATTCTGCCAGTGACGGTGAAATCACATTAGTGTCAGTGACACTAATATCTGTTTGAGTATTGTCATTGTTATTGTTGCTCTCTAATAGTTGGGTTTGTTCGTTCACATTATTATTCTCCGCGTTTTCCGAGTTTGCTACATCAGTCATGATGAGCTGAGGAGTTCTTTTATATTAAAAAAAAGGGACGTGGGTTGAAGTATTGACAGAACTAATTTAATTGAGTTTAAAACCTAGTCTTTGCCAATTCATTCAATGAGGAAACAAATTGTATGTAAGTGTTGCAATTGAGCTTACTTTCCAGTAATAAATGAAAAAGGGAGGAAGATTAAAGCGAGAATAATATTTTATCACGTTGTTGCACAAAATAAGTAGAAGCTATTTTAAACGAGAGAAGATCAGACACCAAGGAGAATGAGAAAGATTTAGAAATTGAGTCAAATTTATAATACTCGTCAAATAAGTAGTAATGTATATTTTTATATGTATATCCACGTTTTAATATGCAATATATACATTTCTATACTGTAAAATAGCAGTTGCAAATTGAAGACATTAAAAGATACTAAAGATATTTTTAAGGTTTAGCACCACCAGTCTTATTGTTCACCACGTTTTGATTTATTATAATACATTTCTCCAGTTTTATTCCTCCAATTTACAACAACAAACCTGATGCTTGGTTATGCATAATGTGTATCATGTTAATACTTGACAAAGCCATTACAGTTGAAATGTGAATCCCACCAAAAAAAGTGGCCGTGTTATGGTATCGTCCACGGTTAAAAAATATGTCGTGTATGAAGTCTATTGATTACTAGTATTTCCACTCTCTTGTATTAACCCATTTAAAACATCAATGTCAAACATATTAACCCCCAGTTGCAAAGTTTTAGCTAGTATCACCAATGATTTTTCTGTGAAATCTGGTTTCTTTCTTAATTCATCTAAATCATCGCCAAATTCAGTAGTCATAATTTTTAAGAATTCATTGTTCAATTGAGTTTTCTTTTGATCCAAATTTTTGCTAATTTCATTTATATTTGGTGTGTTTTTAATTTGATTATCATTAGTGATATTAGAAATCGATGTTGTTGTGAATGGTACAGTACTTAATTGTTGTTTTTCAGTTATTGATAAATTCTGCGGTATCAATTTATTACCCTTATCATTTGTCAAAGCACTATTTTCATTGTCCGATTCTATATCTATATCATCGATGTTTATATCTTGTTTCAGTATTTCTTTTTCAGGTTCATCTAAGTCTTCGTGATCTGATTCAGAGGATGATGAAGAGGATGATTCACTCGAAGAAGAAAAATCTTCTGTTCTTCTCTTTTTTCTTCTTCTATTTGACCTTTTCTTATTGTTATTATGAGCGTCTGATGCTGCCATTGGATATAATAGTGTTGTATAATACAGTAGTTGGCTTTCTTTATGTAAGATGAGCTGAGTTGTATGAGATGCGCTTATGGATTTTTTTTTTCAACTTCAAGGCTTGTTAATGGATTGGAATTGTGTACTACACGACTCGAATTATACAAGAGTTATTTATATTGAATCATTGCAAAACTATATTTGGAACAAAACTGGTGACTATTTATGAATTAATCTATTCTAATTTGTTAATGATAGAAAGTACTACAATTTGGCTTCAGTAATGAGTTGTAATAGTATTTGTAAAATTGGTAGCATCAAAGAGTATAAAAGAAAAACAATGGCTAGCCAACAATTTCTACAACGTGGTATTTTCTACAAAGTAGTGTGTGGTTAAGAAGATTTTGGAGTTTATTTCTGTCACTACTACATAGTTTAATACTATAGTGATATACTATCAAAGCCTAGTAAACAATCTATAAGCACTTTCAAAAGTGTATGGCTGTATCTGTTTGAGTAAACCGTTAGACGGGAAATCAAACTATATTGAAATTTACCAGT
>OKKB01000044.1_pt1 | contig 88597 bp, 61 predicted proteins | sample 1613931 | NCBI WGS metagenome assembly OKKB01 (sample SAMN04436893, study PRJEB24849) | human gut metagenome | biome: human gut; feature: NICU; material: stool | host: Homo sapiens | place: USA: Saint Louis, MO | collected 2012-02-08
AATAAACATCATTCTATTACTCTGCTAAACCTATTCACTGTTAGTAGAAATACTCTGTGAAACCTGGTAAAATCAATCATTTGACCTTTTTGTTTCCATATGGAAGACCTATAACCTTAAATGAACTAACGGATGAACTAAAGACCCAAAGCCTTTCCTCTTCCCCAGGAGAAGATGGTTTCAATTATATTTTCCTCAAAGTTATATGGAGAAGAAGAAAAAGCGAACAGTAGGTGAAATTTTTTTTGCTCTTCCTCAATTTATAGTCGTTGGATGTCGCTTCTTGGCCTCGCTACTAGTATCCCACCGTCCTTGAATACGCTGTTTCTCTTCCAAATCTGTCTGTAATAGCTCTAGCGTTGTATATTGATTGTTAATATGTGTACAGCTATATAATATTATTCACTGTAAAACTCCCTGTAACAATTTATGTGCTGCTGCTAATGCCTCTCAGCATTTGGCCCCATGCTCATGAAGCAACACAATATCATCAATCCAGACTGAGCGAGTCAACTCTTTAGAATTTATTATACGTATTATTTTACTGGTTTGCCATTTAGTGGGAAGTAAAGTCTTCACACTCTTGTATCGGTTCTCTAGAGATCACTGCCATCAAAAATGACCACCATTCAGAGATCGTCTCTGCTTTCGCACAAACTTTTTCTGAAAAAAAAAATCTTTGCAAAAAAATTTTCATCACATCTCCATGATCAAACGACTACTCATGACTGCCACCAAGCCCAAAAAAGGAAAAGCTCAAGACTTTGTATTGAAAACACCAAAGGGTACCAAAGACTGGGCCGACAAAGATATGGTCCTCAGAGAGGCCATCTTCGGGACATTATCGACTCTATTCAAAAAGCACGGTGGTGTAACCATCGACACACCCGTTTTCGAATTGAGAGAAATATTGACTGGAAAATACGGTGAAGACTCGAAATTGATCTACAACTTAGAAGACCAAGGTGGAGAACTCACTTCCTTGAGATACGACTTGACTGTTCCGTTCGCCAGATTCGTCGCATGCAACAATATCGCCAGCATCAAAAGATACCACATTGCCAAAGTCTACAGAAGAGACCAGCCAGCCATGACCAAAGGGAGAATGAGAGAGTTTTACCAATGCGATTTCGATATTGCCGGAAACTACGACACAATGGTCCCAGACTCAGAAATCTTGGCATTATTGTGTGATGGGTTAAATGGATTGGGAATCCAAGACTTTAAAGTGAAACTCAACCATAGAAAAATTTTAGATGGTATCTTCCAAGCATGTGGGGTTAAAGAAGAAGATGTGAGAAAGATTTCCTCTGCAGTCGACAAACTCGACAAATCGCCATGGGAAGTGGTCAAAAAAGAAATGGTCGTCGAAAAAGGTCAACCAGAAGAAGTCGCCGACAAGATCGGTGAGTTTGTCAAACACAACGGGTCAATTCGTGAGGTGTTGGAGTACTTGCAATCGAGTGAAATCCTCAAGTCCAACGACTCAGCACAAAAAGGAATCGAGGAAATGCAAATCTTGGCCGACTACGTTGACGCATTCGATATCACCCAATACTTGTCGTTCGACTTGTCATTGGCTAGAGGGTTGGACTACTATACTGGTTTAATCTACGAAGCTGTTACTGCCGCCTCAGCACCACCAGAAAACGCTACCGAATTAAAAGCTAAATCCAAAGACGATGACGCATCGGCATATGTCGGTGTCGGGTCCATCGCTGCTGGTGGCCGTTACGACAATTTAGTGGGTATGTTCTCCAACGGTAAATCCATCCCTTGTGTTGGTGTATCGTTTGGTGTTGAGAGATTATTCTCCATCATCAAGAACCGTGCCAATCTCAACAACATCTCCGCCAACCACACTGACGTGTTTGTTATGGCATTTGGCGGCGGCGAAGGCTGGAACGGGTTCTTAAAAGAAAGAATGGAAATCACCAACAAGTTATGGAAAGCTGGGATCAACGCCGAGTACTTGTACAAATCCAAAGCCAACATTCGTAAACAATTCGATGCCGCCGAAAAGGCCGGCGCCAAATTAGCTGTCATTCTTGGTAAAGAAGAGTACCCACAAGGCCAATTACGAATCAAAGTGTTGGGCCAGGGAGAGGAAAACGAAGGTGAGTTGGTCACCAAAGATGAACTACTTGCTGCTGTCCAGGCCAAGCTCAGCTCTGACATCGACGACATTTCTCGCATAATCAAGGGTCTTTAGTTCTCGTCTAACCTATTAATTCTATATCCGTGTTTCTCTTTACCTTCACGCTTAACTCTATTCCATACCGTATTCACATCATTGAATATAAACCACCAGATAACTCCACACCACGACGTAACCTGTGGCAACGGATCGTAAAACTCTGCAGCAATTCGCCTCAACTCTGGCAACCTCGTCCACGCAATGTATGGAAAATCATGGTGCTCATTGTGGTACCCAACATTCCATGTAAGCATGTTCAACGTCCCATAGTACGAGTAGGTCTCGGCCGGCAACAACTCTTTCGAAATGTTTGTCCCGCCAATCTTTTGGTGGCGTGGCACATTATTCTCATTCAACACATAATGCTCAGCAATAAAGTGGCCAGCACATGGGTGCAACGACCCCGCCAAAAACGTGCTCACAATAAAGTACCCCAACGCCTTCCACCCCCAGTATGTCACCATAACATGATCAAAAATAAGCTGGAACACAACATTCACTAAATGCACATACGTAAACTTGATCTGAGTAATAAACATCGGTCTCAACGCATAAAAGAAAATCTGGAATATCGCAAAAAACAACTTGCCAGGCATGCTCGACAAAAACCTCCCTTCATATTCAGTAGGCAAATCAGTATCCAAGTACATGTCACCAAGAAACTTGTGGTGCAACTGGTGGTATGGCTGGAACGAGGCCGAGTATGGCACCCCAATAGGAATATTGGCAAACACAGCAAACAATTTATTGTGCAACGGCTTTCTAAACAACAAGTTGTGGGACAACTCGTGAATGGCAAGGAAAATCGCCTGGTTGGCTGTGGCTCCAATAACATACGCCAACGTCAAAAACTTCCATGAAAAAACCGGCGTGTGTCTAAGGTAGTAGGCAATCCCAAGCTGTAACAACACCACCCCCATAACATACCACTTGGTCTTGGGCTCGTGGCCCGTCAATTTCGTAACCTCAGGATACTTTTGAAGAATCATCTTTCTCCTTGCAACATGTGGCTCATCAGTATCTGTCCAGTAAAAATCATTCAACACTTCAATAGACGAGTCTGCTGGGGGAGTGACAAACTTGAACGTCTTGTCCGAGTTCCTATGCTTGATTTCAGCGTCCATGGTTAGAGACAAAAAAAAAAGTGGTGCGTTAAAAAGAAAAAAATTTTTTTCGGTCGTATACACGCGAAATATATCCTACACGTTTTGACATCACCAGATCGGATCATCTTCTACTAGTTTGTCAACCATATTTTGCATGCCTTGGTCAATGTCCATACAAAGTTCCTTTGCCTGGTTCGATATAAGCAGCTGGATTTCTTCAAGAGACTGCGGCACCACCACAGCCTGGTCGCGTCTCTTGATAGACAACTTATCGGCCTCCTTCACTTCATACCCTTCGGCCCCACCTAATATTTTCTTGCCTAGCACCAACACCGCCTTAGCACGTAGATCATTCTCATTCAGTCTATCTCCCGCATAATCCCCGACCAACACATCTATATCATTCGCCTCAAATATCCCATCGTCTCTAAAATCCTTAAACTGGTACTTGATCAACGAAAAGTCCCGGAAATGCACATCCTCCCAGAAATAGTAGGCACGCGTCGGGCGGTGACTAACCTCCTGGTAGTACTTATTCAACACCGCACACAAGTACACCACACACTTTCTCCGCGACTGAAACACCCTCAAAAACTCTTGGTTCTCACGTAATACATTCAACAAAAACCTTAGAATCACCAACGACTCCTGGGTTTTCAAACACCCCAATACCCTCTCCACAAACCTAAATGTAAACTTTACCAACTTTTCTTGGCCATCCAACTTTAAAAACGAAAACGCCACCACAAGCTGCTGCAACACCACCTCTTCCTCAAAATTCTTGTCCAACATCTTGAAAAAGTCTGTCTCAATCTTAGAAAACAGAATCTTCTTGACAATATTGGGGCCACTCTTGTACTTTTCCGGACAATATATATACCCAATCAAACACACCAAGTACACATTCATTATCCTGGTGTTGCTAAAGCGCCGTTCTGGCGTCGACTTGACAATATCCACCAACGCCGTCGTAAACCAGTGTTTCTGCAACAACTTGGTCAAATTGGCAAGCCCCAACTTGTAGTCTGGGATCCGCGTAAACTGCGACCGCAAAAACCAGTATACGGCAGTAAACTTTTCATCGACCAAGTTGTAGATCACCCCAATATGGTTATACGGCTCGTTCAACGCCGGCAACAACATAATGCACAAATGGTAGTATTGCAACGCCTTGGAGTACGCCGGAAACAAAAACGTCTTGTCAGTGCTCGACCGGATCCGGAAATACTCTCTGTTCGACGACGCCGGCGTGACAAAACTCGTCTCTATAAATGTCCGGTGTCGGTGTATATCCCCCAACGACAAACAGCACCTGTGCACGAGGTACAACACATTGGCCTGGAAATTATCGTCAGCACAATACACCGCCAGTTTCTCGACCGTAAAATTAAACGACTCCATAAACTTCTTTGGCAAGTACGAGTTCCTATAGTGCGTAACAAAATACTTTAGCAATTTCGAATAAAACCCAAACACATCCTTGATAAACTTGATAAAACTATCGTTAATCTTCCTCATCTCCACTGGCTTGACTTTAAAACTCCCCGGTTTCCCTTCCCGCTGACACTCTTTGAGGTTGTTGTTAATCTCTTCAAACACAACGGCATGCTGGTGCTGGAAAAACTTGATAATCGGCGAATGAAAATCTGCCCACAACGTCTCAAACAAATCAATGGTACGAAACGGCAACCCCAAATTGTGGTGGTACCTATCCAAGTCGGCAACAATCCACCCATAAAACTTGGCTTGCAACGACGCAGTAAACCCAACCAATAACGACTGGTCAATATACTTTTTCGCTAAAATATCATCAAGTTTGGTTTTATATAGTTGAATCTCATCTGTATATGCCATGGCTAGAGCATAACTGTTGGTGAAGAGAAAAAGAAAAAATTTTTTTTTTGTTGTGACACTTTTATAAATTACGCAAACACTACCCGCAAACATGACTGAAGACACAGTGCAAGTATATGTGTACGACTTATCACAGGGCCTAGCCAGAGTCTACTCGCCCATGCTCTTGGGCATTCTGATAGACGCCATCTACCACACCTCGGTGGTTATCCGAAACAAAGAGTACTACCTCGACCAAGGAATTAAGGTCAACTCGCCACCGGGCCATACCAAGTACGGTACACCCATCGAAGTATTAGAGATTGGCACAACCGGGGTGGACGACGAGTTGCTCAACGACTTCATCAACGAACTAAAGAACCACGACGAAATGAAGTACCACGCCGTCAACTACAACTTATTCACAAACAACTGCAACCACTTCACAGATGTGGTAATTGACTTTTTATGTGGCAAAAATTTAGAGGACAGGATATTAAAGTTGCCAGACACGGTGTTAAACACACCAAATGGGCAGCTATTACAACAAATGCTAGGACAAAATTTTGTATAGAAAAAAATATACACTTTTTCTTTTTTTTTTTACAACCAACCTCACCCCTATGCTGTCTAACGACTCTGCTGATTACCGCAACAAGTTCTGGTCATCGACCAGCCGACAAGTAGGCACTTCGTTCCAGCCGCTAGGCAAAGAAGAATCGTATGCCAATCGGTACCCCCTAGTCAGATCAGAAACCTTCCCACCAACCAAAGATGAAACACCATACTCCTCAATCGATAGCAGCGCCAACAAGTACATGAAAAATACCATGATCAACGCCCCTAGCTATATCCCGTACTACCGCAAAGACGACTCCTTCGAAATGTTGCAGGAAGACTATAACAAACTCAAGGGCGAGTTGATCTTGAAAAACCAAATCATCAAAAACTTGACGGACCAGATAAGTATCATGACCAAGACCGACCAGCCACCAACGTTTATGGCACCGAAAAACCACTACCAACTATTCCAGGATTTGCTGAAAACATTGCAGGAAAAGTCAACGGAGTTACAGGAAACCAACCAACGACTCGAGGCAGTGTTAGTTGCAAATAGCGAAAACTATGACGTCGAAGAGTTGAGCCACAAATTAGTCCATCGTTTAACACAATTGCAGCAGGAAAACGAAAACTTGTTGAAAATTATCAGTTTCGGCAACAAGACAAACTTATTGATTGAGATTGGATTGTTAAAGCACGAGATCGAGTTGTTGAAAAAGGGAAAAGACGGTTTTGTCTTGTGAAAGGGATGACAGCCAGGCGGGCGTCGGACCTAACCTGCTGATGTGGCACGTTCGTAGCAATTGAGAATTTTCAGTACCTTTGTGTAGCAAAATCTGGGCTTGGCGGCTCATAATTCTAAGCAAAAAAAAAAATGTTTGATCTCCCTACACAAAATCATCTCCTATTTAGTGCGCGAATTTGAGAAAAAAAAAGCTTGTTGTCTATAAATTGATCTTGACGGAACTCTATCCACCATTCCTTCCTTTTTTTTTTTTTTTCTTCAATGGTAAACCATGTCGAGTCCACCACCTTTCCATTTCGAAAAACAGTCGGTCTTACCGTCTAGTGACCCCAAATCCCCCTTCTTCTGTAACCTCCCCTTCTACGAATCCAAACCCATCGACCATCTTATTGATTTCTTCAAGTACTGGAAGTACTTTATCAAAGCAATCTTATACTACTTTAAGGAGATCGCTCTTGTCAAGGAATTGGAAGCAAACCTAAACTACCAACTCATCAATGCCGTCCAGTTCCCTGGATTTAAAGATTTGCCAAACAAGATCTTACAAGAAATAAGTGCCAGCAACAACGCCGGTGTGGTATCCCCTAAAAACGGCACGCCAACCAACGAATTGAAAAAAACTTTATCAAACACCAGTATTGCCACGACAACCTCCGAAAAACGTCCTGGATTGTTCAAACAAAAATCCAATGGCGGTAACAACCCATTTTTAAAGTCTAACCCATTGCATAAACGTAACAGCTCATTAACATCTATCAAGCTGCAAAGCGGACCACCAACACCGCCACCAACACAACCATCGGGATTCGTATTGCCGCCGGCCCCCAAAGCTGAACCGACCAACGACGTCAAAATCCCAGCATCATTCTTCCCGGATGACTCAATCTATACAAACTTCCCGTCATTGCTTCTCAGTTCCCACCACACATTGTTCAACAACAGTTTTAAGCTCACCAAAGAACTAAACTCAAAGCTCATTCCCAGACTAGAAATGTTATTGAAGCAGTTGTCACATAAGATCAAGGAAATCAAAACTTCATTAAAGAACGACTCATTCGCTAATAAGGATTTGTTAAAGGAGATTTCCAAAACCGGACAGGCGTTGCGGAGGTACACCTCTGCCGTTGAACTTTACTGTGGAGAAGTCCCAGTCACCAAAAAGTATGTTGACGACGAAGAAGAACTCGCTGCTTTGGACGACCCGCTCTTGGTAAAGTTGCAGGTCGACTATAGGTTGAAAAACCAGTTGATTATGGAAAACTACATGTTTGCATCGTACCTAAACTTGCAAGGTATTGCCCGCGACTTGTTCACCTACATCCTAAAAGAATTGCACTGGGTCATTGACAAGTTTGGAAAACTCCACTTCAACTCCGAGTACCACCAGTTCCTAAAAACCAAAGTCAGCAACTCGTCAACCCACGATTGGCAATACTTCATTTCGCACAACCCGTGCTTTATCAACACCGCCGAGTCTACCGAAGAAAACCCAAAAAGAGAAAACCGGACATTCAAGGCAATACAATTGCCCTACGACAACTCCGTCCAAAACAAGTGTATACGTTTTGGGATGATGTACAAGAAATCCAAAGTCATGAAAAGCTACACCCGTTGCTACTACGTCTTGTCATGTAACTACCTCCACGAGTTCAAGTTCGACGAGGATGTCAACGTCACTGGCAAAAAATCAAAAGATAAGATTGGCGGATTCATCGGCCACGACACCGAACCAATCAAATCATACAACTTAAACGAGTACACAATCACCCCCAAGAACGACTCGTCATACAAATTCGTATTATCAAAAAACAACACCAAGTCCAAGAGAACGTTCAAGTGTGCTACGGAATCTGACTACAACAACTGGTTCAGGGATTTGTCGGAGTTGTTAAAGTTTGGCAGCGACCATTACGCAAGGTACTCGTTTATCCAAAAGAAAGTACACCTCTACAGAGCCTCAACTGTGCCAGAAGGCAAGGCCGGTCTCAAATTGGATTTAGGAAACGCCCTGACACCAGCATTGACGGGTATGTTCACCCCAAGTATCAGAACCCCCAAGCAGTCGCCATCTGAAGATAACCCATTTGAAAATATGTTGTCGGATATCCCTACTCACTCACCAACAGGCACACCAAAGGTCTTGACTCCAGAACAGTCTTCTACCAACCTTGTTGCTGTTGATACCCAACACCACGAGTACCTCAAATTGCAAAATGCATTCTTGCACCAACAGCAAGAGTTATTGGACATGAAGATGAAGGAAACAAGCTCGTTTGACTTGATCCAGAAAAAGTTGGATAAAATCCACGAACACCAAAGCCCATACTTGTCAACAAAAGGGTCATCGGATTCATTAAACTCGTTTGTCATCCCACTGCAAGCTGTGCCTGCTGCTCAACAAGTCATCGACGATCATTTAAAGCACCATTCCGACAAGCCAATAGTATTTAACCTTGGCGAAGCGGCAGATGCCAACGCCGAAGGTAGCACCCCTCCAATTCCTACTGTTTTGATTAGTGAAAACCATTGAATATATATATATATTTGAACTCTCCTATAAACTTCTAACCCCACTTGTGTCTCGCACAAACGCACTGTAGAAATTATTGTGTTTCCAGATATTAAACTGAACTATACTTTCGTAAGCAACTTTATCTTGTCTATACAAGTTTGCTGCATCGATGTTCAACGGTGAGTCTGGCTCGGGTTGGTCTAACAACATCAAAATAGCAACCACAAGATGTTCAAGGTTCCATGCTGGCGACCAACTCTCTTTCTTTAAAATGTCTAAACATATCTCACCAGAACCTAAATTTATATTTGGATGCACTATAGGGGTGACAAACTTGATTGTGGGCGGATCAATAGGATACGACGTGGGCACGTTTATACTCAACTTCCATTGTCCGCCATAGTAATATGGAGAATCCTTTTTGGTGGGCTTGGCAATGGTGGCTTCCCATAATAAAATATTCTTGTCGGGTGAAAGTGGGCTTAGCGATACTATTTGGTCATTGTTGAGTTGTGGTAAGTGTTTTTGGTACTGGTTGTACTCTTTGAATAATCTCTTTTCAGCCATGGTGTGCAGAGCAAAGAAAGAAAGAAAACTGGCAATGACCTCTACTTATATACTCTTCTGCTGTCTTGTGAAAAATTCCCCACAACAGTCGTGCCAACGACAATTGATGATCAACGGCTCTAAAAAAAACCGAGGATACGAAAAATGTGGGAACTACACGACCGACTAAGAAGATATATTTTCTTACTTTCACTGCACAATCAATTAGTTTGTTTAGTACTGCGGGAACAGAAAAACTAATACTAGAAAAGCAATTTTGTCACGTGACACGGTAACTTAACAACCTATGTATAGGAAAACACGTGATACTATGGTAACAACTATAAACAGTGTTCCTGGATTGACTGGATCCAGCCAAGGGGAATCCGGTTCCTTGTATAGACCACCCAGATCATGTACCCATCCACATACTAAATATGGATATACCTATAGCTCAACAACTTCACACCATCAGAACTGTTGTGCCTGACAAATCGTAAAGTTTTGATTGGTGATAAAAACTCCTGAACCGCACACCACGCACCGGAATCATCAAAAAAAAAAATTATGTGAAAAATTTCTTATTCTGACTCATTCTTCTCTTCACCAATGAGTTTTGTCAAATCTTGCAGAGGGTGTCTTAGGACATTTGCTACATCCACAATCAAGCATGAGAAAAAGTTAAACAAGTACTCGTCTATTGTCACAGGCGACCCATCTCAGGGTGCTTCCCAAGCAATGCTTTATGCCACTGGTTTCAGTGATGAAGATTTCGATCGTGCACAAATCGGTGTCGGTTCTGTTTGGTGGTCAGGTAACCCATGTAACATGCACTTGATGGAGTTGAACAACAGGTGTTCCGAATCAGTCAACAAGGCCGGCTTAAAAGCCATGCAATTCAACTCCATTGGTGTGTCGGACGGTATCACCAACGGAACTGAAGGTATGAAGTACTCTTTACAGCTGAGAGAAATTATCGCCGACTCCTTTGAAACCATGACCATGGCCCAACTATATGACGGTAACATTGCCATTCCTTCATGTGATAAAAATATGCCCGGGGTATTGATGGCTATGGGAAGACACAACAGACCTGCCATTATGGTCTATGGTGGTACTATCTTGCCTGGATCTCCAACTTGCGGAACCCAAAACCCTGCTGTAGCCGACAAAATCGATATCATTAGTGCTTTCCAATCCTACGGACAATACTTGTCAAAACAAATCAACAACGAAGAAAGAATAGATATTGTCAAACATGCCTGTCCAGGGCCCGGTGCATGTGGTGGTATGTACACTGCCAACACTATGGCCTCTGCCTCTGAAGTCTTGGGGTTGACCTTACCATTTTCGTCCTCGTCGCCAGCTGTCTCCAAAGAAAAAGCCGAAGAGTGTGCCAACGTCGGGTTCGCCTTAAAGAATTTGTTAGAGTTGGACTTGAAACCAAGAGATATTGTTACCAAAAAATCATTTGAAAACGCTATTGCTTATATCATTGCCACTGGTGGTTCTACTAATGCCGTTTTACATCTTATTGCCATTGCCTCTTCATTTGACATTACTATTACTGTTGACGATTTCCAAAGAATCTCCGACAACACTCCCTTGTTGGCCGATTTCAAACCATCGGGTAAATACGTTATGGCCGACTTGCAAAATGTCGGCGGTACACCTGCTGTTATGAAATACTTAATCAAAGAAGGCATCATTGACGGTACCCAATTGAGTGTCACCGGTAAAACCATCAACGAAAACTTGGCTAAACTTGCTGATTTGCCTGAGGGCCAAGACATTGTTAGACCAGTATCAAACCCATTGAAGCCAAGTGGCCACTTACAAATCTTGAAAGGTACTTTGGCTCCAGGTTCTGCTGTCGCCAAAATCACCGGTAAAGAAGGTACTTATTTCAAAGGTAAAGCTAGAGTATTCAACGACGAAGGTGCATTTATTGTTGCCTTGGAAAATGGCGAAATCAAAAAAGGCGAAAAAACAGTTTGTGTGATCAGATACGAAGGTCCAAAAGGTGGTCCAGGTATGCCAGAAATGTTGAAACCTTCGTCTGCATTAATGGGTTACGGGTTAGGTAAAGACGTTGCTTTGTTGACTGATGGTAGATTTTCGGGTGGTTCCCACGGGTTCCTTATTGGCCACATTGTTCCTGAAGCCGCTGAAGGTGGTCCAATTGCTTTGGTTGAAGATGGCGATATTATTGTCATCGACGCAGACAATAACAAAATCGATTTGTTGGTTGAGCCAGACGTCTTGGCCGAAAGAAGAAAACACTGGACGCCTCCAGAACCAAGATACAAAAGAGGTACTTTGGCCAAATACGCCAAGTTGGTCAGCGATGCATCTAAGGGATGTGTTACAGATTTATAAATACATAGAAAGACTCTTCCTCCTGTATACGTATATCCAAGAACGGATTACTTAGTTCTAACTATATAGTCATCCCCTGATTGTGTAATGTATCTCACCCATGGGTACGATTGGTATTGTAATTTAGGCTCGTTGATTCTCAAGTATCGAACTTGGATTCCACTGGTAGTAAAGTATGGTATGGAAAAGTTTACTTTTATAGGTTTCTTGCTCATGATGGATTCAGGGTCGGTGACTGCTGGTAAGCCCAACTCGGCTCTCATCGAGAACTGTTTGCCACCAGGGAACGTTTTCAACTTCCATATAAGGCACGACTTTTCCGGGATCCATTTCACAGAACCGTACTCTGGCGAAAATTTAGGGGTGTCGGCATCTTCTGGAATAGGTATGACCACTTCAACATTATTGGCTGTAGACTTCTTTTTGATTTGTGCCTTGACTGTACACACAATCTCAATACGCGAGTGTTTATGCACTTTGGTCTTGCAATTGACCAATATCAACGGTTTCATAAGAAACTGCGACGACGACAATCTATACGACATCAATGTGAATTCGCCATCAGGTGGAATAAATGTGATCAACTTTTCATTCTCAAACTTCGACAATCGAACACATTGATGGAATTTTATATCTTCCATTTCAATGTTTTTGCCACTGTCGGTGGTGGCATCGTTGTTGCCAGTAAATATACCTTTATCGTTTAACCCTAACCTCAAATCTGGCATACCGCTCAAATGCGATTTGATCTTGATTTCCCCCAAAATCTCACTATTCAACACTTGGCCATTGGCAGTAATCAACATGTTGATCGACTCAATCACATCCAAAAATGCTTCGTTCTTCTTGTAAAATATACCTTCTTTTCTCCAACTGACAGAATTGGTCAAAGCATTAGGCGGAGCAACCAAGTGCGTGGGTGTGCTCTTGATCAAAGAATAATAGTCTTGGGTAATATATTCCTTAAGGATCTTTGTGTCTGTTGTTTGTGGAACCCCGAAATCCATCATCTCGTCTAACAACTCATAAATAATAACAAAATTGTCTTTAATACTCTCTTCCTCCAACGATTTAAAGTACTGGGTCATGACTTCAACCAACTTTGATAAAAATATAATGATCGTCATAATATTCTCGTTCTTCCGTGTCAATGCACAAATGTACAAGTTATTGTGGTTGATGAAAATGTAGTTTATGCCTTCATGGTTGATAAACGGTTTGTATTCACCGTCATCAACAGTGTTTTCCAATTCCAATAGCAAAAGCGGGAACTTTTCAATTGTAGTAGAAGAAATATCTCCCTTATAGTCTCTTGACAATAAAGGTTTGCCCTTGATGTCTAAAAAATGTATCTGTGATGCCATAGCGAAATGATTGACAAGCAACTAACTTCTTGGTGAAATTTTGTTATCCGATTTGTTGTTGATAGAAATTTTTTTTTTTCCAACTTACGTGTCAAATGCTCAAAAAATAAGTGCTACCAAAATGTATAGCCCCACTACAATATAACCAGTCTAATCGATGCAGATAGGGTCTAACTAGCCTAGCTGGGGCTATTATATCAATTCGAGTTGTTGTTGGAAGTATATGTGTTGGCACCTTTTTGACCCAAGATTTGTGCAAAAAAATACAAAAAAATCGCCATCGCAAAATTTCTTACACAATTTTTCAAACCCATTCAGCTGGAACGTATACAGTGCCAAGGCACTAAAAAACGATCAAGTAACCTGTTGAGCGTATATAAACTTGGTTGTCCTCTTTCCCACTTTATGAAAACCTCCCTTATACTTTCGTGTTGACCTTTCACTGCGTGTCCAGGTTACCAAAAAGCACCCACCATTTTGTGCTAGATTAGAGCACATTACGCCACGAACACCTTTTCTGCCCTAACTCAAAAGCCACCCCATGGGGATGGCACTCAGCCAACTACATAGTCCTACCCTATAACCTAATTTCGTACTAACTACAATATCGTAAAAATATTTACTTCACGAAGTTTAATGAAATATCCTGCACATTACCGATGTAGTAAAACTTAATCTTGTTTCGTGATTTTGTTATGATTCACGAAAAAAAACAAAAAGTGGTATCATTTTTGAACCCCCCTCACGAAAATTTTAAAATCACAACAAATAACACATTCTTTTTCTTTTTTGGCCCGGCCAAACATCACTAACTTCAATTCATTCGTTCATTTCTCCATGTTGTTTAGATCTTTAGTAACTTACTTATCCTTGGTTTCCTCCGTCTTGTCTATTGCTTCCATCAAAGTTGAAGGTAATGCGTTTTGGGACAGCGAAAGTGGTGACAGATTCTATATTAGAGGGGTCGACTACCAACCAGGTGGGTCATCCGAGTTGGAAGACCCTTTAGCTGATACCAACGTTTGTGAAAGAGACGTCAAGTACTTCCAAGAGTTGGGTATCAACACCATTAGAGTCTACTCGATTGACAACACCAAAAACCACACCGAGTGTATGGATACCTTAGCCAAAGCCGGTATTTACGTGATACTCGATGTCAATACCCCGCACTCTTCAATCACTAGAAGTGACGCTGCTTGTTCTTACAACACTGACTATTTGCAAGAAGTATTTGCTTCTATTGTTGAATTTGCTCAATTCGATAACACTTTGGGGTTCTTTGCTGGTAATGAGGTTATCAACGATGGTCCATCTTTAGAAGCCGCTCCTTACGTCAAGGCCGTTGTTAGAGACATGAAGACTTTTATCAAGAATAGAGGTTTTAGAACCATCCCCGTTGGTTACTCCGCTGCCAGTGTCGACGAATACAGATTACCTTCTGGTCTCTATTTCAATTGTGGAGACGACGACATGGCCAGAATCGACATGTACGGTATTAATGACTATTCCTGGTGTGGTGACGCCAGTATGACTACTTCCCAGTACTCTCAACAAATGAAGGATTTTGCAAACTATACCGTGCCATTATTCTTTTCTGAGTTTGGGTGTAATGCCAAACGTCCAAGACCATTTTCTGAAATTGAGGCAATTTACTCTACGGAGATGTCGTCTGTGTTTTCTGGTGGGTTGGTATACGAATACTCCGAAGAAGCTTCTAACTATGGTTTGGTCGAATTAAAAGGCGACAGCGTCACCACCAACGACGACTTTGACAATTTGAAATCTCAATTCGAAAAAACCAAGAACCCATCTGGCGACGGTGGATACTTAAAGTCTACTGGTGGTAACAAGTGTCCTCCAAAATCAAACATCTGGAATGTCACCGAAGAGATTCCAGACACCCCCAAAGGTGCTTTGAAATACTTGAAAGGTCTCGCTGAGCCAACTGGTCATGGGTTCGATGCTTATGTGCAAGGCAACTGTAATGCCAAAGGTAACAACGTCGACGATACCGGTAACTACACGTCCTCCATTACTGCATCAAGTCGTGCCTCCCCAAGTCAAACCAGCCAAGTTTCCAGCTCATCTGCAACTTCTGCCAATTCTACTTCTTCGAAAAAGAACGACGCTGCCGTCGAAGGTGCCGGATTTTTGAGTGTCATCGCTTTAGCTGCTGGTATTGCCTTACTTTAGTTTATATATTGATTCTATTTAACTTTTCTGTTTGATTCCGTACATCATCTCTTCTTTGTTTATCAAATGGCCTATAGCGTCAACCTCTTCTAACAATTTCTCAATATCATAACACCAGTCATTCAACACTGCGTTGATATGGTTATCACTCGTACGAGGATCACTCCCCTCAATATGTTTGGTTTTGTCAAATTTCACAAGTCCTTGTGGTCGATTAATCTTGGCAACAATCATTCCTTGGTTTACCAATTCGCTAACATACAGTTCAGCTTCATCGACAGATAGTTGCAACAACTGCGCTAATCTATCTAACCTAATAGATTGATAAAACTTGTTGATCACACGGAGATTATGCTCAATAATTCTCTTTTGCAAGTTTTTATAGTTCTTTTCATCAGCAAATATTTTGGAATTGGCAAATGACGTCTTGTACAACGACTCGATGTTTGACCAGTGAATCAACTCGTTTGTGGTCAAAACATCTAACAACTTGACAATATTAGCATCAACATTCTTGGTGAAAATGGGGTTTGATTTGATTTTGTTGATTAAATCGTTCTGGTGAGGATCGTAGGTTGACAAAATGATGTAGTAAATAACCAGCACCAAATACTCCTTGTACTCTGCCGATTCCTTGATCAATGGAATCTCAATCAACAATAACAAATTCTTAACAATTGAAATATAATCATAATCAAACACGTTAATATCAATCAAGTACTTCAAATAAGTAGCCTTAAACTCATCAGCTTTGGCAAAGTTCTTCAACGATTTTAATAAAATCTTTCGACTCAAAATCTTGGCTTGGCCATAGTCCCCCTTTTGTAAAGTCAACTGAATTTGTTCTAAGATATACTCAATCTTGTCACTGAATGGCATTAACGAATACGTTTCTACTTGTAGATCACACAAGATTTCCACTGCCTTATCCAAATCATTCAATTTGTTTAAATAAATTTTGGCCAACTGCCTTGAAACAATGGCTCTCTCAACTTCAACAAAAATCTTTTTGTCTGTGACAGTTCTAATAGTTTCAATCAATTTCATCTTCAACTCTAATTGTTGCTTGTTGTTTTCATCCAATTTATCCAAATTATCAATCACATCTTTGATAAATGCTTGAATTGACGACTTTAACTGACCATGTTTCTTTGACAAGATAGTTATCAAGTCATTCAAATACTCCCAATCGTTATTATCAACCAATGCAGTAACAATCTTGTTGAGAACTCTTTTTGATGAAGCCAAATCGGAAGACTGACGAGTTTGTTTCTCCAAGACAAGATACTTATCTAATGCTTGCTTGTAGTCAGAGATCTTTTCAATCAATGGGAATTGTTCATCTAAAGTAGCAGAAAAGTCTTTTTCAGCCTTAATTGGATCTTCTCTTGACATGTTGTTAGTGGTGGTAAAAGTAGTTGGTGGTGGCGAACTGGAAAAAAAAAAAAAGTTGAACTCGATTTTTTGATAAATGTTTGGCCAGTCGTGTGGACCACAAAAAAAAATCAAACTACCACAACATGTGCCATAACTAACTAAACAACCACCCTTTATGGCACAACCTACTACCCAACTCCTATCCATAGTCCAGAAACATTTGGATCTTCCTCAAGATGATGAAAATGTGGTGCTAATTGCAAAGTTCTTAGTGAACTTGCATGGAAACTCGACACTTGAGGAGTTTAAAAAAGTTGTCAAAGAAAATGGAGGTGACGAATTTGAAGATGAGTTTATAAAAGAAGTTTACAACGAAATATCACCGCCACCACCACAGGTGGGCAAAATATATTCTGGTGTAGTACAAAGCGTGACCAACTACGGGGCCTTTATCAAGATAGAAGGTACATCGGGTCTATGCCACATCTCACAAATGTCATTTGATGGATCAAGAGTTGAGTCTACCAACGTCCTAGCACCAAACCAAAAGGTATTTGTAAAGGTCATCGACATTCAAACGCATGCCAATAGAATATCTTTATCAATGCGAGGAATAAACCAGAATACTGGACACGAAGAGCCCATCCCACAACGGGGAAGACACCAAGAACGACAGCCCAGACCAAAACGAAAGTTGACTTCTCCAGAACGTTGGGAAATACGCCAGCTCATCAGTTCCGGCGCAGTATCTGCAGACGACTACCCAGAGTTGGATCAGGAAGAAGACACACAAACAGAATCAGAAAAGACAGATAATTTACACATCGAATTGAACGATAAGAAACCTGATTTCTTAAAAGGTGTCAAAGTCACCAAGGACTTTCCCGAAACCACCCCCATTCCCGTCAACCAGCTGGGCCCACTAACCAAATCAGCACAGCGAGGATCCAAGTTTGCCAGAGACTTTAAGGAAGAAAAGTTTAAACAGAAAAAGCAAAGGGAAAAAGAAGAAAAAATGCAGTCGGAATTGTCAGATCCATTATTTCAAACATCAGAACCGGTAAAGAACTCTGACCTCGATCCAGATACTGAGTCATTCATCTCAAAATGGAAGAAATCAAACAAGACCGAAACGTTTGGGAAACGGACAAGTCTTCCAATACAGGAACAGCGACGCATGTTGCCTGTGTATGCCATGCGATCACAATTACTTGAGGCTATACGCGATAACCAGTTTGTAGTTATTGTCGGAGAAACTGGTTCAGGGAAAACCACCCAAATTGTTCAATACATCTACGAAGAGGGAATGAACAAGGTCGGTGGACAGACCAAATTGATAGGGTGTACCCAACCAAGAAGAGTTGCTGCAGAGTCGGTGGCGAAAAGGGTGTCAGAAGAAGTTGGCTGCAAGCTTGGAGATACTGTTGGTTACACCATTAGGTTTGAAGATGTAACCAGTGAAAACACCGTAATCAAATACATGACCGATGGTATGTTGGAACGTGAGGCATTGAATGACCCAAATATGAACCGGTACTCAGTAATCATGCTAGATGAAGCCCACGAAAGAACCATTGCCACTGATGTTTTATTTGCGTTGTTAAAAAATGCCGCCAAACAAAACCCCAACTTAAAAGTAATTGTCACTTCTGCAACCTTGGATTCAAACAAATTTTCCCGATACTTTAACAACTGTCCAATTATAACCATTCCAGGAAGGACGTTCCCGGTAGAGGTATTGTACACCAAGGCACCAGAAATGGATTACCTTGCTGCAGCACTAGAGTCAGTCATACAAATCCACGTTTCAGAACCTGCGGGCGATATCCTAGTATTCCTAACTGGTCAAGAGGAAATCGAAACAAGCTGTAAGGCACTACATGAGAGAATGAAATTGTTAGGCGAAAATATTCCTGAGCTAATTATCCTTCCTGTATACTCAGCACTCCCTTCCGAAATGCAAACACGTATTTTTGAGCCAACTCCACCTGGTTCAAGAAAAGTGATATTGGCAACAAACATCGCTGAGACGTCGATCACTATTGACGGAATATACTATGTCGTTGACCCGGGGTTTGTTAAAATTAACATGTACGACTCCAAATTGGGTATGGATTCATTGAGGGTAACACCAATCAGCAAGGCCCAGGCAAACCAGCGTAGTGGTAGAGCAGGGAGAACTGGTCCGGGGAAATGTTATAGATTATACACCGAACAAGCATACGAAAAGGAAATGATACCAAACACTATCCCAGAAATACAGCGACAAAATTTGTCGCACACCATTTTAATGTTGAAGGCAATGGGCATTCACGATCTCGTAAACTTTGAATTCATGGACCCACCATCTACCACCACCATGCTTACTGCGCTAGAGGATTTGTATATTCTTGATGCATTAGACGACGATGGGAACTTGACAACTTTGGGAAGAAAAATGGCAGATTTACCGATGGAGCCGGCACTAGCCAAAACATTGATCCAATCCGTTGAATACGAGTGCACGGAAGAGATCTTGAGTATTGTTGCCATGTTGTCGGTGCAAACAATATTTTATAGACCTAAAGATAAACAGGCATTGGCTGACCAACGGAAAAGTCGGTTCCACCACTCTTTGGGAGATCACTTGACGTTGCTAAATGTATTTCAGCTGTGGTGCCGCAACAACTACAGCAAAACATGGTGTCGGGACAATTTCATACAGGAAAGAAGTATGCGTCGAGCTATGGAGGTAAGAAAACAGTTAAAGCTGATTATGCAGCGGTTTGGATACAAGACCATGTCGTGTGGTAATGACGTGGACCGGGTAAGGCGGACCTTCTGCTCAGGGTACTTTAAAAATTCGGCCAAACGGCAAGAAGGCGAAGGGTACAAAACATTAAATGAAAACACATTGGTATATTTGCACCCGTCTTCATCTCTCTACGGCAAGAAACCACAGTATGTTATCTACCATACATTATTGCTTACATCAAAAGAGTATATGCATTGTGTATCGATCATAGACCCCAACTGGCTTTACGAACTTGCACCCAAATACTTTAGACCCGCGGATGCTAAAACCGTGCAAGAAATCAAAAAGAAACAAAAAATAGTGCCGTTATTTTCTCGACAAAAGAAAGATAATTGGCGACTCAGTTCCCATCGCCCAGCTAAAAGAAGATAGATTACTAAATAGTTTATAATAGAAAAAAGAAAAGCGTGATTGTTGAAAAAATATCACAACTTCTTTTTTTTTTCGCTGCGTCGTTCGTCGTTTACCCCAAAAAAAAAATTATTTGGGGGTTTATAAATACTTGATCGCCTTTGATTGTAAAAGTTTATTTTCTTAGTATCCAACTAATGCAGTCTGCACGATACGCTAGCGAACTTATTCAAGACCGAATAAGCTTATACCTGAGTGCATCCTCAGTGTCTATATCTGGGGTAAGACCACTCAAGAGAAGGTATTCCCCTCAACAGTCGATTCAACCAACTGACACTACATCTACGTCTATATTAGAATGCACACCCTTGGAATCAAATATGAAAGGTGATCTTGTAGACAAAAAAACAGGAAGAAAAGTCACACTCAAGGGAATAAATGTCGATTCACAAATGAAATTACCTGCCACTCCCTATATGCCGAGCTATGAAGGTGACTGTACCGATCCCGACAATATATTTTTCGATGGAGATAACGTATCGTTTGTGGGGAGGCCATTCCCCTTACAAGAAGCTAGAATGCACCTTCAGAGAATCAAGGACTGGGGGTATACTACGATTAGATACTTGATCACATGGGAAGCAATGGAACATGCGGGTCCAGGGAAATACGACCGTGAGTTTGTCAACTATACCATTGAAGTATTGAAAATCATTGAAGAAGTTGGTGGATTGTATGTGTTTTTTGAATTTCATCAAGATGTTTGGTCACGGTATTCTGGAGGCAGTGGAGCACCTATGTGGACCTTTTATGCTGCTGGACTAGACCCAAAATGTTTCGCCAAAACAGAGGCGGCAATCCTACACAATGAACCAAGGTTCCACGATTCTTCCGACACCTACCACAAGATGCTTTGGACTTCCAACTACAAACGCTTGGCTTCACTTGTCATGTTTACCTTATTCTTTGCCGGTAAGATTTATTTCCCCGACTTGATATTAAACGGCGAAAACATACAGGACTATTTACAAAATCATTTCCTTAAAGCAGTTGAGTTTCTTTGGAAACGTATTTGCCGCAAACTCCCGAAATTGATAAAAAATGGGACAATCCTTGGATTTGAATCGATGAATGAACCCAACAGTGGACTTATTGGGTACCCTGATTTGAGTCGTGTTCCTGATTACCAGCAATTACGTGTTGGAACAACCCCAACAGCCTTCCAAGCAATGAAATTGGGTATGGGGTTCACCTGTGAAGTAGACGAGTACCACATAAGTGTGACGGGTCCTCGTAAAACGGGTATCAAAATTGTCGATCCAAAGGGAGCCAGAGCATGGATCTCTCGTGCTACTGCGCAAAAAATAGACAAACATTATGGTTTCAAAAGGTGCACGGACTGGCCCATTGGCAAGTGTATTTTTGCCCACAAGGGTATCTGGAAATGGACCGACGGGTTTGATTTTAACTCTTTACAAGAACTCACACAAGAGCAAAGATTGGAGGTGAGCTCTAAATGCCAAATGCTTGATCCAGAACACTTTTCAAAGCTGCAATCTACTGGCCGCATAGACGCTGAGTATTTTGTCAACAATCATTTTGTTGACCATTATATTGCATTCAAAAATGTTGTTAGAAAAATATACCCTGATCTGTTTGTGTTTATGCTGACACCAGTTTTGGAAATACCACCAACTCTCAAACTCGATGATAGAAATATTATTGATAAGAAAACCGTCTATTGTCCACATTACTATGACGGCTTATCATTAATGTTCAAGTGCTGGAACGTCAAATACAATGTGGACACTCTTGGAATAATGCGTAATCGCTACTTAAACCCGGTCTTGGGTATCGTTTTTGGAGAAAGAGCAATTAGAAACTGCTTAAAGAAACAGTTTATGGAAATGAGAAACGAGTGCAACACCCATTTGGGGAACATTCCCATCTTGATGTCAGAAACTGGTATGCCATTTGATATGGATAGAAAGCGAGCTTATAGAGACGGAATGTTTGACTCCCAAACAGCTGCGTTGGACGCCATTAGCAATGCTCTTGAAGGCGCAAATATGTCACACACTTATTGGTGCTACAACAGTGCCAACAATCACAAATGGGGAGACAATTGGAATAATGAAGACTTTTCATTTTGGTCACCAGATGATCGTTTACTAACGTTTGACGAGGACTGTAATGAAAACCAAAGTATTAGCTCACGAAGACGCAGGCGAAGATCATTTAAAAAGGATCCACGAACTGCACTTCGGCGTGCCGTGGTAGCTACGAAAATGGGGTTAAGTGCATCAAGAGGCAGTACACGATCAGCAGCATCGGAGTCATCTTTTACTTCTGAAAAGGATTCTTCTGAAGGCTACGAGTCCGACGATACATCGTCTCAGTGTTCATTGATCACTTCACACAGTCTGAATATTTACCACCGCCAATTCAAAAAATGCTACCCTTCACCAGACGGTGTTAGAGCTGTATCAGCTACTATAAGGCCATACCTCATGGCTACCAAGGGAAGTGTAGTTGCAGTTGAGTTTGATATCAAATCAGTCAAATATTCTTTGCTGTTGTCAATCGACAAGTCAGATTTGTCGCTTGAAACAACACCAAGCATTATTTTCGTACCCAAATGGCATTACCCGTTTTTAGACTATGGCGACATTTACTTGACTTCCGGGTACGTCAAATACAACGAGGAACTCCAGTATCTTGAATGGTACCACTCTAGAGATCCGACACTTCCCGAAGACGAAAACGAAACCACCCAAGGCATTTCTACAGAAACAATCATCATCAAAAACAATAGCGGATCCTTAGAGGATTCCAAACTAGTAGAAGAGAAAGGTGTGTTTGGAAACGAGATAGGATGTCCCGTTACATAGAGTATATATATATATAAACCTATTTATATCCTAAAAACTCAATGGATCTTCTTCTCTCGATCGTTTTTCAGTACCTTTCAACTCCTCTTTAAGCAAATTATTCACAAACTTGGCAAAGTAATCAATATATGGCTTCAAGCTCGTTTTCTCGTAATCGGCAATAACTTTTTCTTGGCTGTCATTCTCATCCGACCTATTTTGTTCCCATTCTTCCAATTCATTCTGTATTTTGCGTAAATTGGGTGCTGATTTCGGATTGAACCCATAATCGTCATCAGCAGGATTCCCTGATATATTTTTCAACGGATCAAACGGAACACAAACATTACCTGTACCCGGGTGAATACAAAATGGGGATTTCAACAAATGGATCACTTGTCGAGAAACTTGGACATCCAATCTCGGGTACATATAATAAATAATTATATCCTTTTTGGCTTCCGTTAATTGTGCTACTTGAGAATTCGATTTGAGCACGTTTGATGCCACTGTACTGATATCATCCCATTTTTCTTTTGATGTAGACCCAAAGGTCTGACCTTTCCACTTGTTTTTCAACTCTATTTGCAATGCCTTGTTTGGTATAAATGCCAACAATTCATCAACTTGTTTCCAGGCCTTGGTCTCTTCCGATGTGGTATTCCATGGATCTTGTTCTTGTAGAATCACATTCAAAAACTCTTTTTTCACAATTTCAAATGACCGTTCAACATGTGGATGGAATGGTTTTTTAATATTTAAACTACCATTCTGGTTTTTGGAACTCAATACATCCAAATAATCGATTATCGCTTTTCGACTAGTCTCATCCAATTCCCTGGCTCGTTTATCACTTACCCAACAATGCGCACCTCTTCTCCCTGAAAATACCCATACCAAATGCTCAAACCCAAAATCTTCTCTCAAGGCCGCTTCGATGATTTTCGATCCCACTTGAATAAACTTCCAGCACTTGCAGCATATATCAGTACCCTGACAACAAGTTCTAATATCGTCATAATCAGTTAAATCAATATCAAAAACGAGCTCCTTACTTTCAGGCTTAAATGCTTGTTTTGGTAAGTTTTTACGTTCCTTGGGGTTGATTTTGTAGACTGCCCCAATTTCAAAACGTGTGGGGTTGGCGGTAACCACAGATTTCTTGAACTCTTCTAACGTTCCAAATGAGTTATAACGTTGGTATATCTTAGATCTGTACTCATACGCAAATTCTCTCATGGTGAAATCCTTGGTTGGTTTAGGCGAGTGACTTAGCCATTGGAAAATATAACGGAACGGTAAGAGACGCTGGTAGTAAAATTTCATGTCCGACTCGGACGGCTTGCTAGATTCAGCATTCACTGAGTCTTTGAATGACTCCATATTTACATTTTCCATCACAGGACTCATAGTTGGACAAGAAGAAACAAACAAAAAGATAAAATTTTTTGTAAATTCTTACAAAGACGCGTTTTGTAATAGCGTGTTGTGCAAAAAAAAATATCTCTTACAATTACATAATCTATTCATGTACAAAGACCAATGAAACACCTTCATCACCAGCAGTAACCAACTTTTTACCTCCATCTAAAATAGCAAAGTCCAATACTCCCATGTTGTGTCCCACACCAGCAAACAACTCTTCACCAGTTCTAGCGTCCCATTTGTAAATTTTACCATCCATACTACTTCCCACCAAAATGGGGGTTTCGCCAACAAATTGTAATTTGGTGATGGCATCGTCAACTTTCAAGTTCTTTCTCAATCTCCATTGCTGAGTATCAAATAATAAAACGTCACCAGAAACCAAACCCACTGCCAAGAGGTTAATATTTTTGCTTTCACACCAACTCAATGCCTCAATTGAGAGTTCTGCAATGTCGTCGACATTATCCAATGTTTTAAGAGTATGAACGATTTTACCAGTGTCATTGTTCACAATTGATAGCTGGCCATCTCTGCCACCAATGGCCACAAGATTACCATGTACTTTGACCGTGACCCACGGACTCTCAACTCCTTTAAAGTCATCATGAGGTTGCAATTTATAATTCACTTGTCCTGTAAAACAGTTCCAGTTCACCACAGTACCATCTTCACTTATAGAGACCAATGTCAAATCATTTTCATCTTTTCCTTGTATAAATACAGCACCATTACATTCTAATGTGTGTGAGAACCCAGACATAATTTGCACTAGCAGTTTACTGGATTCGTCTATTTGGTAGACCCATATAGATCCATCGGTAGCACCAAAGGCAAAGAATGGTAATGTTGGATGCACAGTAACAAACAACACTTCTTCAACTTCGTCCAATTCACCAAATTTCACCCACTGTTCACCTCCTTTTGTGGCTTTGAAAACTTGAATTAATCCATTCATGTCTGCAGTAACAACAAACTTGCCGTCTGCAGTAAACCCTCCAGATATAACAGACTCTTTATGTCCAGTGATTTCGCCAACAAATCTTGGTGGTTGGGTGTGTGTGGTCCATAAGTATGCCGTGTTGTCACCACCCTCAGTCAATACCATTGGCAATTTAGGATGTGAAAAAATAGTAAATATACTATCGGTATGTTTATCAAAATAAGTCCATGAATTGTTGGACATGTCAATTTCTAAAGTCTCATGCTCATCATCTAATTCCATCTCCTCATCTTCTTCATCGGGTGGCGCTTGATCATCATCTGCAACTTCCTCAGCCACTTCATTAACATTGATATATTCTTCTTGAGTATCGTCTACGACGTCTTCTTGTTGGTGTGACATTTTATCAAATAGCTGGTACAGCAAAAGAAAGTAAATTAGTAATCTGGGATGAGCTTCCAAATTTTTTTTTCTGGGTTGTAATGATTGCGGCTCAGGTAGTGTCAGCTACAAGTTCTGATATCACGCCAGTAATTACCCATATAGGCAAGACTAGTATACAAAAGATACCTTTCTAGGTCGTAGTATATTGTTATTTCTTTGTTTTTGGTTGACTTCTATGCACAAGTCATCCATTATGTGGGTCATACAATAGAAATGAGTGGTGCAGCAAAACCCCTTCTCCCACGTCAGCAACAATAATAACACTCGCGAGAGAAAAGGGACACACCAATGAAAAAAAAAAAAATGTGGAAATTTGAGAATTAGCAGTTCCCATATCATTTTCTTATACCACTACCCAGGTTTGTGATATATTGCAGTTGACACTTTTAGTTCTCATATTATGTCTGATTGGGTGTCTACGTTTCCAGGTTATAAACAGGTGTTATTAACTTGCAAGAAAATGCTTGGTAGGATTATAATGACTGGTCCAGTGCCTCAGCATGTGGGTATAATCATGGACGGAAACAGAAGATACGCTAAAACACACAAAATAGAAATCAAGGAAGGTCACAGCTTGGGGTTTGATACCATGGCAAGCATACTAGAATTATTATATGAACTGGGTGTCAAATGTGCCACTGTATACGCATTTTCAATCGAAAACTTCAAGAGACTGCAGTACGAAGTCAAATGGTTAATGGAGTTAGCCAAATCAAAGTTTACACAAATAAACCAGCATGGATTGTTGTGTGAGGAGTATGGAGTTAAAATCAGAATATTAGGAAATACTAAACTTTTACCAAGAGATGTATTGGAAATTCTCGAAAAGACAGAGGAAATAACGAAAAACAATACTCGTGCCGTGTTGAATGTTTGCTTCCCATATACATCAAGAGACGAAATAACCCATCTGATCAAGTCAGTGGTTGATGAAGCGACCAAAGGTGGTATTGACATAACAGAAGAGGCTATTGACAGGCACCTTTATACGAAAGATGTACCACCCTTGGATTTATTAGTAAGAACATCAGGGACATTTAGGCTTTCTGACTTTCTTTTATGGCAAACAGTGTCGCCAGAATGTGCCGTTGTGTTTGTCGATAAATTATGGCCGGCATTCAAGCCATGGGATATGCTCAAAATATTGCTTAACTGGGGGTTTAACAAATACATGTATGGTAATCCAAATGGGTATGGGGTTAGTAGTAATTTGGTAGTGAAAACCCCGGTAGACGGAGAATTAATAAATACCCCAAAATCCACCACAGGACTCGACAGGTACCTGGAGGATGAGGAGACAGAAGTTAGTAGTAACAATTTGGGGACAGAAGAGGATACAGTGACATCAGAGGAAGAAGACAGCGAAGGTATAGTCAAAAAGCAATAGGACAGCAAGACAATTTATTTATTTAATAGTTTTTTATAAATGTAAAATCTATCACAACATGTGTACTTAATTTTCTGTGGTAGGGGAGGCCATTTCGTTGAAACGTGTCGCGAGCGGTTGTGAGAATTGACTCATTTTGATTATTACGCAACCATTGAAATTTTTTATTTTTTTTTGGTGAAGATTTTTCCCACACAACTTCTTCTTTTACTTAACCACCAACTACCGATAATGGATTTAGTCAATCATTTACCAGACCGTTTGTTATTTGCTGTTCCTAAAAAGGGCAGATTATACGAAAAATGCTGTAACTTATTGAGTGGTGCCGATATACAGTTTAGAAGATCTAATAGATTAGATATAGCACTTTCTACAAACTTGCCAATTGCATTAATCTTCTTGCCTGCAGCTGATATCCCAGTTTTCGTTGGAGAAGGTAATTGTGACTTGGGTATAACTGGGTTAGACCAAATCAAAGAAGCTGAACAATTCGACAACATCGAGGACTTGTTGGATTTGAAATTTGGTTCATGCAAATTGCAGATCCAAGTTCCAGCAGATGGCGAGTACGAAAAGCCAGAACAGCTTGTTGGAAAGAAAATTGTGTCTTCATTTACAAAATTGAGTACCGACTATTTCAAACAATTGTCAGACAAACCTACTAATATCAGATATGTCGGTGGTTCCGTTGAGGCTTCTTGTGCCTTGGGTGTTGCTGATGCTATTGTCGATTTGGTTGAAAGTGGTGAAACTATGAAAGCAGCTGGGTTAAAGGCCATAGAAACCATATTGGAGACTTCGGCTCATTTGATTTCGTCAAAAAAAAGTAAATTCCCAGAAATGGTCAATATAATCGTCCAAAGACTTCAAGGTGTTTTAGCTGCCCAGGAATATGTCTTGTGTAACTACAATGCCCCAAAATCCATCCAAGCAAAATGTTTAACCATTACTCCAGGCAGAAGGGCCGCTACTGTCTCTACTTTGGACAAACACAGCGACGACGAAGAGGACTGGGTTGCCATCTCATCCATGGTTAATAGAAAGGAAATCGGTAATGTAATGGACGAATTGAAGAAAGCTGGTGCAACCGATATATTGGTACTCGAGATATCAAATTGTAGAGTTTAAAAGAAGTGATAGTTTCTCATAAATATTATACATATATACTTATAGATCTACTTCAATTTGACTCAATCTGTCTTATACCATCTTTATCTACCACCTTGATGTACACACCTTTAAAGTCAATAGGCATTCTCGTTTGTAATTCCTTGACACACATATCCATTAACTTTAAACCATCTTCGACCGTCATGTCCTTTCTATAATGTTTATCTAACAAAGATGTTGTGTAAAATGCAGCGTAGCCATGAGCACCATAAGGGAGTTCAACTTGTGTACCCAAATAATCTATCCAATTCAACGATGGCTCATTTTTCTTTACATCATATCCTCCAATTAAACAGTTCACCTGGTACGGTTTTCTAGATCTAAGGGAACTGGCCAATTGGTTTCTCACAAACGAGGCTGTTGCCTTTGGAGATAACTCAATGTCATTTTCTCTCATCGAGTACAATTGAATGTTTGCTTGAACATACTCGGCAAACTGAACCGTATCACCAGCTTCACCAGTGTATGCTATTAAGTTGTGTGCATTTAAATGTCTTGTTTTATCATCTGTATCCTTTAAAATTGAAATACCTCTTGTGGCAGCTTTAGATGTTGCAATAAGGGTGCCGTCAGATACTTTAATTCCTAAAATAATATCCATTGTGGGTTGGTTAGTTGAAATAAGAGTGATCTATAAAGTTCTCTTTTTTTTTGCCTTCAACAAATGTTTTTTTTTTCATGGTGGTATTTTTGTGCGGAGCGTTCTGAAAAGAGAATTTGTACATTACTTTTGCTATACAATTCATTACTTGATATATTCTTTAACTTTCTTTTCAACCAACGAGCTAATCAATTTGTTCAATGGGCTGTCGGAATTTTCAATTTGACCAGTTAAATTTATCTCAACTTGTTTCTCAATAAACTTACCCGTCAAGTCAACTTCAATGTTGACAGTGTCGCCTACTTCCTTCTTGGCTAAGATAACCTTTTCTTGACTGTAGCTAATCAACATAATTGAGAATTGAACTTTAGATGGATCGACATTGGTAACAGTCAATGAAGCCCCATCAATAGCAATAAACCCCTTGTGGACAATGTAATTGATAAATTCTTTATCTCTTAATTCAAAAGTATAGGCAATAGCATTTCCATCTGGTTTCTTGTCGACAATTTTGGCAATAGTGTCAACATGTCCTTGAACAATATGGCCACCCAATCTAACTTCACTTGTAACGGCTCTTTCTAAATTGACTGGTGCACCGTGTTTCAAATCTCCTAGATTGGTTCTGCGGAGAGTCTCTGGGGCCACACCAACTTTAAAAAGGGTCTTCCCGAGATTGAATTCGGTAACAGTTAAACAAACACCATTTGTGGAGATTGAATCGCCCAACTTGACATCTTCCAAGATTTCTGAGCAATTTCCAATGGTAATGGAAACTCCGTCTCCACCAGTGGAGGAATCATCGTGCTTTGAGTAGTCTAAAACAGTACCAATGGTTTCAACAAGACCAGTAAACATAGTTGATAGAAATAATTGTAGTTTGCTTGAGGGGGTGAGAAAGAGAGTAATACAGTTTTCGAAAAAATTAAGAATGGAAATCACAAAAATAATTGGCCTAAATCGGTCATATATTTTTTTTTGCATAAACAGAACGACAATCTAAAAGCCCAACGGTATTTTAAAGTCCAAAACGTTTCAATGGACAATGTAGAATTTTTTTCATTCTCAAACCGTTACAGATTCCAAAGTATCCAGTTTTACGGCTGTGATTGAATGTGACAATACCTTTGTTTAGTCGGGCCACCTAATGTGGTCAGTCGAATCACCCCTAGTCGTGTAAACCGCACAATTCTTGAAACAGTGTCCAACATCAAAAACTTTTTTTTTCTCTGAAAAAAAATCCAATCATATCCCTACCATCTATCCATAACAATGCCATTCAGATTCCCAGTCAAGTTTGAAATACCTAAGCATGCTCACTTGAATGCCAGAGTACTTAGAGATCAATTCAAAAGATTACAAGTTGCAGAACACGAAGTTACTAGAAACGCTTTAAAATACATTGCTAGAAATGAAGAGTTACCAGCCAGAGCAAGAGTTGAAGCCCAGCTACAGTTAGCATCCATGCCAAAGTATACTTCTGCCATACAGATCAAGGATAGATGTGTTGCCAGTGGAAATGCCAAATCAGTTATCCGTGACTTTAAATTGAATAGAACTGAGTTTAGAAATAGAGCTCGAGCTGGATTGATTCCTGGTGTCAAGGTCGCTTCTTGGTAGAGTGCAGACTTTTGTTTAAGTATTCATATGTACATGTAAATAGATTGATAAATGGCATGTAACTAAACAGCCGAATTATTGGGTACTTCCATAAACGTAGATCTGGAGAAGAAAAAAAAAATACTGAAAAAAAAATTTTACAACACTCAAGCACCATTAATACAATATCAAATGTTCAAGATAAAGACATTCACACCAACCTCCATCCCTTTAGCAAAACCGGGTCTCAACTCCGTTAGAAGACTCAGATTAATACCGGACTGGTCTAAATTTAAAACAATACCACAGCCACCGGGATATGTTGTGGGGACAGTTAATGACGCCTACAAACCACCATCGCCAGAGCATTATGAAGGTAGTTACCATTGGACTTATGAGAGAGCTATTAGTATAACCATGATTCCATTAGTCATGACCCCATTTGTAGCTGGTGTTGAGTTCCCAATGATTGATTCGATTTTCTCCACTTTATTGTTGTTTCACTGTCATGCTGGGATGAAGTCATGTATAATAGATTATATACCAAAAAGAGTATATGGGTTTTGGTACGGTGCTGCTTGCAAATTGTTGACATTAGGGACATTTGTGGCCATGTACGGTATCTATGTTCTAGAAACTACAAGTAACGGTCTTTTCAATTTAGTGTCGTCGTTGTGGGCTGCATAATTGCCTGCTGTTGTATATAGTTTATAGATGTCTGTAACTAAGAAAGATTTTTTTTTTTCACTCCTTTCTCAACAAGCATTAAAGAAAAGAAAAAAAAAAACAACATAAACAGCTGAAATTTCATTTCCATACATCGAAACATGAGTGATTTGGAATATGATAGAGACGTGGCTATGGAAGAACCCCAGCCTTATCCACAATACCAGAGACCCCCACCTCCAAGAAAAATAGATTTTATCGGGCTTGACTTGCCGGATATTGCAGATCCAATGTACAAGTCAAAACCTGAACAAGATCTCGATGTCCGTTACGAAGTGAAAGAGGAGAATGAATTCCATGAGACAAGAGCATTGTTTATTGGTAATTTGCGCCGTCCTATCAATGCAGCACACTTTCAGCTGTACTTGAGAGATTTGGCACGGGAAGAAGGCTCTTTTATAATCGAGAGGGCATGGTTAAGCAGAGCTAGAACACATGCCATTGTGTTGGTAAGCAGCGAACACGGTGCAGTATACATCCGTTCTAAGCTATTGAATACCGTGTATCCGCCTAAAGAAGAGGAAAAGAGATTGAGACTTGAGTTTGAAGAAAAAGAAATTGAGCGTTTCGAGGAACAAAAGAGATTATACGAGCAGGAATTGGGGAGGTTGAATGAAAAGGAAAGAGAAGCTTTGCCTCCTCCATTAGAGCCAAGGGAATATGTTACCGAAAGAATTCCCTTGTACGTGGAGTACATACCTGTCAAGGCGATCAATCAATGGACATTTGAAGAAGATAGAGGACCAAGAGATGGTAAGTGGAAATTGGAGTTTGAGCACAGAGACGGAGACACAGTTGCCTCACATACATTGTTGAACAGTGATTACATCCCAAGATACGTGCCAACTAGAAGAGGCCCACCAAGACGATACAACGATAGACCTTACAATGCTCCTCCAAGAAGAGCTGATAGCTACGTGCCAAACGGGACTAATAGAAGAACAGATACTTATATACCATCGAGAGATAGAAATAGATCGAGATCGCCTTCAAGATCACCAAGAAGATACTAGCAAATTATGTAATTAATAAATGTAACCTATCTAGCTCTTGTAAGCTAACTTTTACCTTTTTTAGGTACGATACAATCTTCCTCTTCTCCCTTACGCTTAAGAGGTGGCGAATCATTAATGGTAGCATGGGTAACCTCGTCTTTCTTAGATGTCTTTAACCAAGGAATTTCCACAAGCGACACGTTCTCAGCGACCAAACCAATACTCTCTTTTTTGTCATGACCATTCGTCTCATCACCTATCCTAACTGGTGGAAACTCTGATATTCTTGATGAAACAATGCACACTTTTTTCAAAGAATTGAAATATTTGAAAAGCTGGTCATTATTGGTTATGGTGTAGCCTTGACTATTGGGATCAACAATCAATTCTGCAAGTCTGTGAATAGTGAACGGTGGCGACAAACTCATTTGTTCTGCTAAATGATGGGTTATTGTTTCATTGGTTGCCTCTATTTCAGCTATAAAATCAATTCCTTTGGGATTACCAAATCGGTCTCCGTCTTTCGATAGTGCCGCCAATTCATTTAATCGCGTTATAAGTTTAGGCAATATTCCATCATTCCATTGCAGTTGGGATTTGGACTCATCAAATGTCTTGTTCTGAATAATCACCTCCAATTCAGTCCTTAATTCAGAGTCTAGCTGAGGAAGTTCAAATGCCATGTTTAAGGAGTTGGTTACTTTGGTGTTTATTATTAGAGTCTTTGTTTTGATCGTAACCGCACGACTTGTTCCACCACTGCTTTTCAAGAATAGAAAATTTTTTTTTTCTCTTTGCACACTGAAAGACCATACAATCAACAACAGCACAATATGTCCTTGATCAGAGCTTTTACTGCTGCATCTCGTGTGCCTAGAGCTTCTTTATTGTCTTGTGTGGCTGTGAGATTTAATAGTACATCCAAAGCTTCAAAACAACCATTATTGGCTGAGATATATCCTTTGAACAAAGACTCCATTACTGAAAAAGATTTAGACAACTGGATAGATGCAGTTAAACAGTTGAAGTCTGGTAAAGCTTCACATGAAACTCCGGAAGAAATCTATTTGGGTCAATTAAGTCAACCTCAACAGTTTTTAAAACAGACATATGAACCTACTGTTGACCAAATTGAGGAAACTAAAAAGTATGCCAACAAAAAAATCCCATTACGATCCGATCCAACTGTTGACAACTTAACCAACCTTATTATGAGACATGGTAAAAAGGCTAAAGCCCAGAAAGTTGTGAGCCGTGCATTGTACATTGTGCAATTGAAATTAAGAAAAGATCCTATTGAAGTCTTGAGAGAAACCTTGGATAAATTGGGTCCATTGGTGAACACCAAAACCATGTCTACTGGGGTTGCTAAAAAGAGAGTTGTTCCAATTCCATTAAATGAAAAACAAAGAAACAGATTTGCTATCAAATGGATTTTAGAAGCATCTAACTCGAGAAAGTCAAATGATTTTTCAGTCAGATTAGCCGAAGAAATAATAAATGCATACCAAGGAAAATCCAGTGGCTACGACAAGAAGGCGCAAATGCATAAACAAGCTACACAACAAAGAGCTTATATAAATCTTTAAGTAAGACATTCTGTACATAGATCAATGTAAATAATATTTTTTTTTGGGGGCTTTCTATAGATATGCTAAAATTTTTGTTACAAAAAAATTGCAAAAAAAATACCAAAAAAAGAAAAAATTTAACTCCACCAAAACATTATCACAAATAGTTTGCTTCTAGATCTTGATTGATCTTTCTTTGGCTAAGAATGGAGTCAATACTGCACAAGTATCGAGACCTAAAGTTTCGTGTCAATCATTTATTAGTTGCGTACAGACAACGGTACTATAGTACCCACAAGAATCCTAGAGTAATCCAATCGAGAGTACAAAACCAACAATTACTTTCCTTACGAACGTTTCCAAAAGATCCATACTTGACTGGTAGTGATAAACCTTTCTTACATTTGTCAAACGAATATGAAGAGACCGAGTCCCAATACTTGGAAAATTCTGATGAGAGAGACTATACTTTGTTTGAATACACCAATGATATGTCTCTGAAAGCCCATGATTCTGCAACACACGGAAAAAGCTATAGTGAACCTAATTTTGGTGAAGGGTATTTTCTGACATTTCGATTAGAATTGCCCATAAACCCGTCAAGTGACGAACAACATCAAGAGATTACTCAATTCGATCCCACTCAGCCAGCAGAGCAATGTGAACCACTTTTGGATATGCTGATAACCACAGACGAGTATCTTTCTGGAAGTTCTATATCTCCAGTCTCATTTCCCTGTACTTGCCACTGCCACACTTTTGAAAAGATCCCCCCACAATCCTCGACAAATAAGAGAAACCATAACGTAAAAGAAAAATTATACGATTTTGTAGTTAACAACTTTTCCAAAGTCACAGGTCAAGGAAATGATACAGTTGCTACAATCTCCTCAAATATAGAAACTTTTACTCCCCTTGACATCCAAGCAACTGATAGTATAGAAACAGTGCCAGATAAAACTGATCCAACTAAAGGTACAGACAGAATCTGGAAATTAGTTCTCAATGACGTATCGTTGTCTGCTGCAAGGTTATCCACAGGAAGTTCCAATATTCCAGTAGTAAATAATCAAAATATAAGGGGTGACTTTATCAATGCAAAAGTGAAAACCATTACCAATAATGAAAATGAAGATATTTTCAACCAATAAAGGACAGAACCCTCTCTTTTATACGCTACCAATGCATATCTCTAGCTTCTCGGTTAATACACTACTCTCTTTTTTCTCTGTGTGCGTAATTTCATTATTTTTAATTGGCTAGAAATTCTACAAATTGAGAGAGAAGAAGAAATAAACAGGAAAAAAAAAACTTTAGGAATAAAAAAAAAAAATTATTTGGGTTGGGAAATTTGGAAATTTATCAAACCAACAAACGTTCATCACACCTATTCAACAACAAATTATTTGTAATAACATAATGATTCGTGGATCTTCAGCTTTAAAGAGTTTGACATCTCGTCGTTTATATTCAACTGGTGTTAAGTACACTACCTTATCCAATGGTGTGACAGTTGCAACTGAAACCAACCCAGCAGCTAAAACTTCTTCAGTAGGTTTATTCTTTGGTGCTGGTTCAAGATCAGAACATTCACATTCCAATGGTATTTCTGCATTGACTACCAATGTCTTGGCTTCACAATCTGCCAAAGGTAGTTTATTAACTGCCAAGAACGACAGAGAATTCAACGGTATTATTGCTCAAACCACCAACGATAACATCACTGAAGCCGGTAAATTGATTGCCTCCATTGCTTCCAATGCTGTTGATATTGTTGAAAAAACCGACTTGACTAAACATAAACAATATTTGTCTGCCCAAGCCAGTGCAGTTGAAGCTGATCCAAAATCTAAAGTTTTGAGTCACTTGTACTCCTCTGCCTTCCAAGGTTATTCATTGGCTTTACCAACTTTGGGTACTACCGAGTCTGTTGAAAATTTGGAAAACCAAGACTCCTTGCGTCACTTGGCCAAGCACTTGGTTAACAACAACACCGTCATTGCTGCCTCCGGTAACTTTGATCACGATAAATTGGCCGATGCCATCGAAGCTAACTTGAAGATTGCCGAAGGGGTCAAACCTGAAATCAAACCAGCATCTTTCTTGGGTTCTGAAGTTAGAATGAGAGACGATACTTTGCCAAAAGCTTATATTTCCATTGCTGTCCACGGAGAAGGTTTAAACTCCCCAAATTACTATTTAGCTAAAGTTGCTGCTGCCATTTACGGTGATTTCTACTTGCATTCTACCATTGCCAAATTCACTTCACCAAAATTAGCATCCATCGTTCAAGAATACAACATTGTTGAATCATACAACCATTACTCCAAATCATTCTCCGACACTGGTATTTGGGGTTACTATGCTGAAATTGCTGACAAATTCACCGTTGACGATTTCACCCACTTTTCATTGAAAGAATGGAATAGATTGTCGATCTCAATTTCCGAAGCTGAAGTTGCTCGTGCCAAGGCCCAAGTCAAGACTGCTTTGGCCAAAGAATTAGCTGATTCTTCCGCCGTCACCTCCGATATTGCTGAAAAAGTCTTATTGGTGGGTCACAGACAGTCATTAAGAGAAGCATTTGAAAAGATTGACGCTATCAAGGTCAATGATGTTAAAGAATGGGGTAAATCTAAGGTCTGGGACAGAGATATTGTTATTTCTGGAACCGGTTTGATTGAAGATTTGTTGGATTACAACAGAAACAGAAATGAAATGGCCATGATGAGATGGTAATCAAAGTGTATGACAAATAGATATAAACACAAAAAATTTAAACTGAACATTAATTGTAAAGTAAAAAAAGATATCGCCTACTTCTTGCAACTATATAATACCACTCTTTTTCAAGTTTTGTTGTACAATCATGTCGGTAACAGCACTCAAGACAAATTTCATTGATTTTGAATCTGTAGCACACGTTCGATGAACATAGATAGGTTTATTGGTTTGATTTATTTTCAAAAAATTTGTTTCGAAAAACTTGATTGCTTCATTAGTATCGTCTGGTTTGCCATCATAGTCTGGGAAATAATTCTTTAGCGGATTCTTTTTGATCTTGTTTTCGAAAATATCGATTTTGTTCAAAAATAATATGAATGGGGTGTTTGCAAACCATTTGGAGTTGCACAATGAATCAAACAAGACAATAGATTCATGCATTCTATTTACCCGTTCATCTTCAAATAGGTTTTGATCGTATTCAGAGATAGCCAAAACAAATAAAACAGCAGTGATGTCTTCAAAACAATGGATCCATTTTTTACGTTCTGACCGTTGTCCACCAGCATCTAACACTTTAAATTGAAACGATTTAATTAAAAAATCTGTCTCAGTGATACCAGTAGTTTTAATTCTCCCTTTTAAAATATCCAAATCAGTAGATAAATAATTTGTATCAGCAAAGTTGAAGACATTATCGAAATAATAATCAGCACTACCTTCCAATTGGAATTCATTTGACCTGTCAAAACACTTTTTAATACCCGAGTCCAACTTCCATAATTTATGGATTGCTTCAGCTATGGAAAGACGAGTAAACTGTTCAGAATCTTTATTCAAAGACAGTTCCAAAGCTTGATTAATTGCATCTGAATTGATATTGGAATCGTCATCTTTACCCCATATATCTGTTGTCCCAGTACTCTTCAACCGTCTCTTGTTCTTGTTTTCTTCACTATACTTGACAACAAAATCATTTAGGAAATCTGTACCACCAGCAACATCAGCATCTATTTGTTTTAAAGGATCGCTTCGTAATATAATCTGCTTATAAGGAATTAATGAATTATTAGGCTGATCACAATCTAATTTGATTTTCAACTTTCTTGCTTGAATGATTAAAACTTTCATTGATTGAATAACGTCACACCAAATGACATGAGAATATTGTCTTCTCTCCTGTTGGGTAAACCCACCTTTATGTAATAATTTCAATTGTTTTAAAACTGTTGATTTACCACTTTCACCAGCACCCAACAACAACAACTTGACTCCCTTTTTCGAGTTTTGTTGACGCAATTGTAAACTTTGTTCAATAGCATCATTTATACGTTTATCTTGAAGAAATAGATCAATTTCATCATCATCAACTGGAACACTAGCGCCACAACCCATGATTGAATACTGGTATTAAAAAAAGGTAAACTAAAAGACAGATTTTAATGTACATTAAGAAAAAAACCCAAAATATCTTTCCTTTTTTTCTTCTCTACACTTTGTGGTGAAATCTGAAACATCAACGTTTCCTTCTGCTTACTCCCGCAGCCATGTTAAAAATCACATCAAAAAAAAAAAAATATGGTCTACTCTCAATACAAAGTTAACACAAATCCTACGTAGTAAATACTGACCACCAGAATACCCACCATCAAACTTTGTTTGAAAAAACTGACTAAACTGTATCTCTTTATAAATGTAAAGAGTCGTCTCTTGTTTAATATGTAAATTTTTCCTAGTCTTGTATTATTGAATTTGGTGACAAATTGTGGTCTTGAAGATTGTGTAAATGTGTACTGGGGTATGGAGCTGGGTAGTGAATATGCATTTGAGGAGGATGACGTTGGTAACGAAATGTCTAAATGTTTCTGTTCCATATGCTCGTCATCCTGTTCTTTGATAAATCTATGAAGCTTTTTGGTATGTTCAAATGGAATATTAACAACGTCATGCAATGGCAAAATAGATGTGTACGTATATCTTGTAAGTTTTGTTTTTAAATTCCACCAGAAGATGAGTATACCTGAAACTATTGCAAGTACCACATAATTAGCAACATTGATGTATGGGGTTTGTAAAAAACATATTTCTGTTTCCATTTTGAAATTATCTTCATTTTTAATACTCAATAATTGTACTGCAGGATATTTCTTGCCCATTGCCATGCTTATTGATTTAACTGTAACTTCCCTGTATCCATTTTCATGTTGAATATCACAATAATCGTGATCGTCTCCAGTAAATGTTATATCTGGCTGAATTTGATTCAAGATATCTCTTGACAATGATTCTTCCACTGAATTTTTATACTGGTACCCATACCCATTAACATCAAATGTCTTGGATTCTCTTAATGGTCCACACGATAAGTTAGGGTCTCTATATAACGGGACATGTGTAAGTAGTATTCTTGGTTTTGATTTTTCTTTGGCAATACTGTACAAAAAGTCTTTCAGTTGTTTGTTGATGGTTTCGTCAGTGCTTGATATGCTTAATGTATCTAGTATTATAAAATCAACTCCATCAATATCAACAACAGTATTTGCAGAACCAAAAGATTTTTCAAATCGCGTTCTCATTGGTATTTTCACCCCATTGCCAAATCCAATATCATGATTCCCCGGTACATTCAAAAACATTTTATCCAGCGGTCTAAAGATTCTCTTAAATCGATTGTATTCTTGTGCAAAATATTCATCTGTAGCGTCTCTTCCATTATCTAACAAATCACCCAAGAACATTATGTAGTTGGGTTGTAATTGATCAAGTAACTCATTATAGTTTTTCTTTATATACGTATCAACAGTATGTTTTGACAATTTTAACAATAATTCATATCTACCAGGATAGGTATGATTATCTATTAGTTGGGGATCAGCAATCAACAAGATATTTGTTTGTGACAGTGAGGTGGACAACTGCGGCCATTGACATTTCAGAATTGTTGCGGCTGTCAAGTATCTTTCTTGTAAATAAAAAGTCAAGACCCATATCACTAGTAGCATCAACAGCAAAAAATGAGTACTTTTAAGCTTTAACATTTGGTATATATGATTGTATTAAAACAGAAGAAAGAATGTGTTGATTATGAAGGGTTTTTTTATTGTTGGTGTTTGTTTGATCAAGTTTTTTTTGTTTTTGAGCAACGTGACACGATAAATCATTGTCGTGTCCAAATCTACATTTTATCTCGTTCCGCGTATTACTTCGCATTTGAGGTGTAATGATGGTCCGACATTAGTACGAAATATTTAAAGACTGTTTTTGGTTGTAAAAAGAAGACCCCCCAAAGAATTTTTTTTTTCATTTCATTTCTCAACCAAGACAGTTGATCATGACTCAAGATGCATTGGTGATAATATGTGGGCTCTTAGCTCTTATGTATTTAGGGATCTACTCACTACACTATTTCCAAGATGTCCCTGATTTGTATTTACAAGAACAGTCAATCAGAGAACCCACTCGATTAACCAATGAATCCCCGATTTATCATTCTAACAAAAGCAGCAACTTAAGAGTTGGGTTGGATATTAGATACGATTCATATAAACTTAGAAGTGGAAATTTGAATGATATCTGGGAAATTGCAATTCAATTTGCCAAGAAGACCGATAGAGGTATAAATATCGACAATAATTTAATTACCATTGGATATATTAATTATTGTATTGAAAACCTACAATTGGGTTCACACAAAGTTATTTCCATTCCTAAAGATTATAAAATTGATAGTAAATGGTTGGTTGTGTTATTTGTTGGGTTTGTTAAACAATTAACTGTTGAGTTTTATATTGACAAGCCGATTGCTGATGATGCTATTGATATTTCAAAAATAAGTTTACCATCACCTCCGCAAGGCTCTTACAAGTTTATTAACAATTATACACCAGAGAAAGATAAAGGTATTGCCATCAGATTACACAATCAAATCTCTCAAGGAATAAAGTCGATAGTTGATTTTACACAATTGAATATAGTCAGTGGGGTTGCATCTACAATTAAACACTTGCCAAATTCTGATACTTACAGGAATTCAAAAATGGTGATTGTATCGAACAATTCAACCAACGAGGATATCACTAACTTGATTGTTAAATTATTAACGGGGTTAATATTGAATTGCAACATAACCATATGTGACAAGTTTTCCGAAGTCGATTCTAATGCGGCAATTATTTCCGTCCCAGAACTGAAGTTACCATTTGTTAGCAACAAGAGTGATACAATTACGGAACGACTCCAACGATATTTGTTAACAAAAAGTGTATTCCCGTTTAGAGGTACCAAAAAACTAATTTACATCAGCACCTCGATCAATAAGAAGTCTGCCTTATCGTTGTATGATTTGAATACAATTAGAATTCAACATCAAGCAAGAGTTGTGAAGGAATTATGTTACTATAATATTGTGGGTCCCATTATCCTTACTGATTATTATGATTACCGACAATTCAATATCAAAGTCAATAAAGTTGGGTGTATTGCCCAGTCGTTAGAAATTAAACTAATTAATTTACAGGATGAGTGGGGGAATCTACTGGTCCGAGGATATACTATTGGTAAGACTTTGAATGTTGTTAACGACCAACAAGAAAAGTTGCAACCGAAAGACAATGATGGGTTTATGCCTATTAGTATAGTTAAAGGTAAATGGGGTAATGATGGTTGTTTATATGTATTATAAATATAATACCCGAGTAATACTAGCCTATATAAAGTTCATTTTCTGCCAAACAGAATAAGTAAGCTGCTAGGCTTTAACCTTCTTGGCAACTGGTTGTTCAGTGTCAAATAAGCTTGTAGAACTTCTCTTTTTTGACAAGAGGGTTGGTTGTTCGTCTTTGACAACGAAAACTTTCTTGTTCAATTGGTTGTTGAAATAATTGTTAAAATTAACATTGATAATATTCAAATTATCTAAATTCAATTGATTGAAAAAACTTTGCCAACTATTAATTTTATCTTTAATTTCTTGATTCCAAACTATTTCAGTTCTATTATCAAAAATTAGTTGATATTGAATAAAATCATAACCAAAAATTAAAAGTAAATTGCACCAATTTTCATATTTTGATCCAATTAAACATAAATCGTAATTTAACCATTGAAGAATTGTTGATTCAATATGAACCAATTGTTTAACATTGGAATTTTCATTTAATCCACAGATTTTACACCAAGATTTGAATGAATAATTATAATCTTGGTTGAATTTAGAACTAATAATAATCAATCCGAGAAATAATTTTTTGGCGTCAAAAGTGATTTTTTGTTTGGCAACAATCAATTTATAAATGTAAAAGCAACTTAATTGAAGTGATTGAATGGAAGTTTTAGATCTTCTGAGAATTTCAATAATGAATAATTTGATTGACTTTTCATCAAATTTCTGGTTTTTGTACAAGATTTTTAATAAGTTAATAGAACAGTTGACTAAAATAGAATTAAATTGTGCCTTATTTAAATAATGAGTGTAGTAGTTGTGATGGTTTGGAGATAAAGTAGATGTTGGTAAATCAGATGTAATTGTTGGTGGACTTAAAGTTGGGGGAGTTAACAAGTTAGCGTGTGGTAATGATTTACTTGTTTCTGTGGTGGTTGATTCCTTTGAAAAGGATGGTACACTTGTTTCTTTATAGGAAATAGGAGAAGTTGGAGATTGCATTGTATAATAGAAGGAAAACAGTTAGGAGCGGGAGTGGGAGCAGGAAACAGGACGATAATTAATAAAAGTTATTCTCAGTAATTTCTTAATAGATTCTAGTCAGATAATGTGCATGCGAGTATTGTAAATAGTAATATGGTTGATAGTTGTTTATAGTTTATAGATGAAAATTTTGATAATATTAAATAAACAAAAGTGTGGATAAAATATAATTTATATATAAGAAGTATACAAAAAGTGGTTGATGGAACCTCAGTAACAATTACACAATAACCAAAAAATGAGTAATTTTTTCGACATCTCCTGCAGATAAGTTGTCACTGCTGATAAAGTCATTGCTTTTTTTTTTTTCTTTTCGCAAGGCGATAAGAGAAAATAAAAATGAGTCAACCACCACAGTATACAAATAAAATGTCGTGACCCACAATTTGTTGCTGCTGCCACTAATTTTACTTGTCGCGCTAGAATAAATTTCTTTTGGTGTAACTGGGACACAAACTTCACACGAGATTGCATCATTGACCGGGACAGATCACAAACCAGTTTGTGGAGTAGGACATTTGCCACCAAATAATACTATTTTAGTGTTTATGTTTATGTTGGTTGTATGTATGTACCAAATTACTATTTCCCTCTTTGTATATGTGATGTTGACATCTATGAGTAATATTAAAAACCAGTGACTGGTGTTGCAAAAGTCGTAAATATTTTTTTGCTGAAATTTTTATCCAAATTTGCTCCTATTTTTTGGTTTTTCGCATTTGCCACCAAAAGGTGTCTCCGATAACGGCAAAAAGGGCTATGATTCATAAACATTTACAATACAAATAAAGATATATTCTTAGCTACTGAACAAACATACACAACTACAAAAAAAAAAGAGCACCTACTTTCCTGGCAAAACAGTATCAAGAAATTTGACGATATTAACGATGGCAAAGAACTGTTTTGCATCAACACCATCAATAGTCAAATTAGCATCATTTTCTAATTTTGAAAGCAACAAATTTTCAAAAAAGCAGACATCATGAACACCCAAAGGTTCAATATTTACATCAACATGAGCAGAATCTTTGTTGTTTCTAATGTATTTGTGAATCTTAGGGTTGTAGACACCATCCGAGTTTCCCAAGTTTGGAGGAATAGGATAATCCAACGCGTATTTAGACCACTCCAAAATATCATCACGGAACGATTCGTGTTCTCCGGCAAGAACAAACACAGAGTATCCCGGTTTTCTGTAAGTATCAATCTCTTCCCAATCTTTAGGATCATAAGGACAATTTCCTGGAGAAACAGTTAACGACTTGAGTTTTGTGTTACCAAGAGTACCTTGATAAACTTCAGCACTGGAAAAACGATCATATTGGATCACATCGTTAGCAGAGTAATTATAGTATGAATGGCCTGGAGTATTTTGATACACTTCTGGGATTAATTTGACCCAAGGACTGACCAAAATAACACTTCTAGGATAAGGCAAGTTTGGCTTGTTCAATCTCAAGTATTGGGTAAAAGTTATAGCCAAATTACCACCTGCAGAATCACCCATTAATAAGAGATTTTCAGATCCTCCTCTAACCAAAGAAGTGTAAGTATCAACTAACTGAGCTAATTGGTGCGGAACAGGAAAACCTTTGGATGTCAAATTATAATTCAACACAAGAATCGAGAATCTCAGTTTCTTTGCTGGCTCTAACAAATGATAAATACTCAATAAAGTTTCAATCTGTTGTGGTGCAACATCAAGGAAATAGCCACCACCGTGCAAGTAAATCAAAACCGGGTCATTTGGTTTTCTGTTCTTACTTTCAACAAGCCAATAACTTTGCTTATCAAACTTCTCACCAAAATGTGGCAATTTAGTCATATTGGGATAGGTCTTACCAATTCCTTTGTTAATCATGTCGCCTGTGGGTGTAGTTGCAAAAATTGGGGTATCTTTAACAGGGAAATTAATCAAAGAACGACAAAGAATAACTTTCAAAGAATTCGCCAAATCATTCTTGTATCTTTTGTTGACACCACCAAAAATAGGATACTTTAACAACGCCAACAATAATTTAATTGGCAACGTAACAAGATCAAATAATGCTCTTAAGGAAATCATGATAGTTTGTTTGTTTTGGTTATTGTAAAGCTTGAGAGTATATTTATTTCACTTGAGGAAATCCTGTGTTATTTATGGGCAAAACCATTCCTTTATAATTGCTCTTTTACCCACTTATTGCAAGAACCATTCCTGGTGGGAAATGTGTAATTTTCATATTTGTAATCTATCAGTGGAGAATGTTGCAGGCCTAGAATTGGTTATTTATCCCCTGCGCAAAAAAAAAGAACTTGAGAGTTTATTCTTTTGCATTCTATCGTGATTCCAGAAATCCGTAATTTTGTGTGATATGACAACTCAAAGTTGACAGTTTGTCTATTAAATTGATTGTTTCAACTATTGGTTATAAAATCAAACGTTTGGAAAACATTTATTACTTTAAATCTTGCTCACTAAACTCATTGGCTATTAAAGTATCTTCCAAGTATCCTCCCCTGGATAAAACTCAACTACCTTTTTATCAAATGATTAGAGAATCTTTAACTAGTAGAATTCTATACTATACATCGATCTGAGCTGTGACTTAGAAATGGTTTATGAAACTGTTTAACAAACAATTTATTCGAGAGTTTTACCTCACACAAAATTGCACTGATGAGCCTTTTTCTACGTATACTTCTTATAGTTTGCTGTTTGGGCTTACATTGACATCAATCTTTCATATATTTTTTAGCAAGGATTTAAAAGAACAAACATTCTTGCACTGTGGCTGGTGCTTCTAAGCAAAACTCCTCAAGTAGTTTTATCTTCTGACGGAACAAACAAGTAGTGGCGGATGCAACTACATTTTTGCCGCATTTCCGTATTTCCCAAAAATGACCATTAAGAAATATTTGCAAATCTCCATTACCTCAACACCCTCTATTTGTAATCAAGAAGATTAGCCAGGCCCAATACAAGCATAAAATCTACTAACTAGTTTTGAGTCGGCTGTGAGAGGGTATATTTCCGATTCCAAAGAAAACAGACCAGGCGGCCCCCCCGCACAAACATAGATGATTCTAGAGAAACCCCAAGCAGGAAAACTTAACTGAGAATTGGCATATTTTGCACAATTGGATATCTAAATGGGCCATCTACTCTTTCTATATGGGTCTTTTCAGTTATTGTTGTTTATTTATTAAGTTACTATAATAGTATTTAAAACCTTACCAATCTACTCGATACAATAATACCCAATGAACATTATAATAAAACAGAACTCCAAGTACAAAAAATAAAAAGAAACCTTCTATTCCCTCATTAAACGGAACTTTGTGTCGATGATTTCTTTCAATTCCTTATAACTAATAATAATACATTCGTCGTTGTTGACTAATAATATCTTTTCATCAATACCACAATCCAACTTATTGAGATTAATCAATACTTTATTCAAGTTGATCACCTTTTTATTGTTTGAGTCATAACAATTGTACACATAATTCAAAAACAACTTGATGATCTTGTCATTTTCAGAATTCGAGTTGTCATGTATCAAATAATTCAACTTGGTCATTAATCTAAATAATCTTGCATTTTCTAATTCCGAAGTCAACTGTCCTTCAATGAAATCTGAGCTATTTTGTAAACTGTCAATGATATTGAACATCTTTGGAGTCAATCGTTGGCTAAATTCATTTAAATCAAATTCACCACTTGCTGTATCCAAATCGTTTAATTCTTGCAAATTGTTAATAATTTCCTCCGACAAGTTAGTGGAGGCTTTCAACAGATTATAAATATTGTTGCTTTGTCTCATATTCACAGGCAACAATAAAATAGCCAACTCCATCAACACTTTACCCACTTTTTGGATATCTTGTAACTGTCTAATCTTAATATCCTGGTTGGTTTCATCGTCTTTGAATTCTAAAATATCACTAATTCCAACTGAGCTCAATTTTATTCTATTTTTATTAGTGACAATAATCTTACTCAAATCAATAGTCGAACTGGCCAGTAAACCTTTTTCGTGGATGGCCATAATAGCATTGATCAATTGAATCAAATAATTCCACAATAAGGCCTCATTTACCGGTTCAACACGTAACCCCTTTTTATGATGCTCTAATAAACTGATACTATTTGGATAGTAATCATATATAATACACAATGACGTATTTCCAGATTGATTCCCATTGAATGCCATAGTGGTAAACGCATCTTGCAATCCAACAATATTGGCGTTCTTTATGGATTTCCATCTTTTAATAGTTTTGAATGGCTTTTCATTTATAATCTCATTGCATGGCTCAATTTTCCTCATAACATATAAGTTTCCATCTATATTATCAAGACATTTGAAAATTAAACTGTTTTTACCTAACCACAATTTGGATACTGGTTCATAAGATTTGTCTATTGGTACCAATGAATGATACTGGTTAACATGCTCAGGCAAATTCAGATGGCTCAAACTTTGCAAACTTGCTTCGTTCTTCTTATGCAAATACTCTCGCAAATCATTGGGAATAAACATTGCCTGACTGTTTGTTTCATACGGTTGTAAAGGAATCGTCAACCTTGGTGGTGGAGCGGGTGCATATAAATGATACTGTAATGGATACATTGGTTGGTTTGCAGCAGCGGCTGCTGCACCTGCTGAACCGGGCAACACAGGACCAGGTGTTTCCAGACCAGGTGTTGGTGCAGACATGTCCAAATTATTTGCAAAATAAGGGTTTGTAGATGGCGAAGACTGCGAAACCCCCATAGATAAAATACGGTGTTGCATGGTAGGAGGTTGAGCACCTGATGCTAATGGTGAAGGGACAGCCAAAGGTTGCTTTTGTTGTTGTTGTTGTTGCTGCTGTTGCTGTTGCTGATTCTGTACAAGTGGTGCAGATGAAATACCTATTGGAGTTGATGCACCTCCCCTATTGCCATCTGCATTGGAATTGTTTGCAAAGTCAAAGTTTGTGGGAGTAAATGAAGGAGTGCTTACGTTGAACCTCTTTGATGTGAATGGTCGTTGTGTAGTAGGTGAATCCACAGTATCAGGTTCAGATACACCATTCTCAGGCTTAAAAACAGGAATCTCTTTCAACTTCGGTGACAAAGTGGAAAACTTGTTCGACAAATTGCTGACACTGGGTTGAAAGGAAGGGGTGTTTAAATTGAACTTTTTCTTGGACGACAAATCTGCAGATGATGCAGTTGAGTTAGCACTATTTGGTGTAATCACACTTGTCGAATTGTTCGAGGTATTGGTAGCCTGTTGTTGTTGAGCAGGTTGCTGTCGATTATGACTGAAAGCGCAACCTTTGTTTTCATATTTACAATATCCATATATCAATATATTCTTGCAAAGCGTATCTTTCGCTGTATCTAAATTTATATTCATTGACTATTGCTTGTGTTGTGTTGTATTGTTATGCTTTTCTAGTATTACCATTCAATGTATAAATTATTATAAAACTGGGAAGAGAATTGAACAGGTTGTAATGGGTTGTTGATATGAGATTACGCTTCGACTTTTGAAACAATTTTTTTCTGGTGGCTCATTCTTTGTCTGTCTGGAATTCTTCTTTGTTGTCACTCAAGCATAGCTATTAATAGTTTTGATGTAATCGGCCAAAATGACATAAACCCGAAAGCTTTGCTAAATTACCAGCTATATTTACCAATTCTAATCACCCTACAGGTCTATATCTGGCTAGAATATACCATCGTACCTTTCAACCCACGTCTTGTCTAGGCTGGGATTTATATATATGCCCTATATGCAGGCATTTTATGCTAAATATTTATAGTGCGCTGGTATGTCGATTCATAATTACACGACTCCAAATCGTATACTTTACTACAACTACCAGTACATTCGACTTCAACAACTACTGACAAAAATGGGGGCTAACGCAAGTATTCTTGATGGTTTCATCGAAGATACCAATTTTAGTATTGAAGAGATTGATAGATTGCGCAAGAGGTTTATGAAATTAGATAAAGATGGGTCAGGGCAAATTGATAAGCAAGAATTTTTATCCATACCTGGTATTAGTTCGAATCCATTAGCCACCAGATTGATGGATGTGTTTGATAAAGATGGAGATGGATCGATTGATTTTGAAGAGTTTATTACTGGATTATCTGCATTTTCTGGGAAATCAGATAATTTAAACAAATTAAGATTTGCATTTAATATATACGATATTGATCGTGATGGGTACATTGGAAATGGTGAGCTATTTATTGTGATGAAAATGATGGTTGGTAAAAATTTGAAGGACGAGGAACTACAACAAATAGTGGATAAGACTTTAATGGAAGCTGATTTGGACGGTGATGGCAAGTTGAATTTTGAAGAATTTAAAAATGCAGTCAACACCGATACAATTGCCAACACTTTGACATTAAATATGTTCTGAAACTACAGTTTTGGTTTAGTTCATGTAGACAGCATCTAAGTAATATATAAAATCAACTTCATTAATGTTAGGTCAATACCTGCTGTAACACCTATTATATTTCTCCTTACAATAGCAGCACAAAAATACATAGTGTGAAATTTTTTCTTTAGACACCACCGATTTCTTCATTACCAAATGATAGACAACTTTGATTTGAAACTAGAAACTTTACTACATTGGGTAAAGAACACAGATGATGAGAAAAAGATATCAAATCATACATATATTTCTCCCAAAATTGATGTGAAAGATGTGAGATCGTCAGGTAGAGGTATCTATGCAGTTGAACCATTGAAGAAAGGAGAATTGATTCTTAATATCCCACATTCGTTCTTATTAAATTTCACCACTGTTATGGCACATATTGTTAAATATAATGGAATGGCTATAGATCTGCACATACACGTACCGTTTGATAAATCAGAAGATGAATACACAGAAATATATCGTACATTGACAAAGGAAGAGATTCTAGAACTCTCATCATTTCAGTTACTATCGTTGTACTTGACTTTTGAACGAAAAAGATCTCACAAATCGTTTTGGAAACCATTTTTGGATATGTTACCATCTATGGATGATTTCGAATTGATGCCAATAGATTGGCCACAAGAAGTATGCACGCTTTTACCTTCATCTACTGAGGTCAGAAACAAAAAAGTTCGTTCTCGATTTGACAACGATTACCAGGTTATTTGTGAGTTAATCAAGACAAAAATTGACAAAGATGGAGATGTGACAACTTTGCTCCCACGTCAAGAAGTGTTATTATCATGGTTGTGTATCAATTCTCGTTGCCTTTACATGGATTTACCAACAAGCAAAAACTCTGCCGATAATTTTACCATGGCTCCGTATGTTGATTTTATGAATCATTCATGTGACGACCATTGTACGTTGAAAATTGATGGTAAAGGGTTCCAAGTACGGACTACTTCTCAATACAACACTGGAGATCAAGTTTATTTGAGCTATGGACCGCATAGTAATGACTTTTTGTTATGTGAATATGGATTCGTAATTCCCGATAACAAATGGAATGACTTGGATATTAGCCAATATATTATACCGCTTTTAAAGCCACCACATGTGGAATTTTTAAAGTCGTTTGATTATTATGATAACTATACAATGACAAAAGAAGGAATCTCTTTCCGAACAGAAGTAGCATTGGCTACGTTACAAGAGTCTGATCCTCAAAATTCACGGAAATTATTGGCATTGATAAATGGTTACACCGATGGAGACGTATTCAAAGAGCATTCGAATGCATTGCTACTGGTCATATTGAATAAGATAATCCACGAAGCAGAAAAACATCAACACCTTCAATATAATGATGACAAAAGAAAGAAAGCGATCGGAACTTTGTATCACGACATGAAATCTATTGCTTCAAACGTATTAACATATATACAAGACGAAACTAGTTTATAATTTTGACAAGGAATCTGCAGCTTGTCGATCGATACCTCTGTCTATATTGATTTTACTAAGAATCATATTTGTTACCATATCGTTGACCGGTGTACCGACTTTCAATTTGCGTCCCAAAAATGAAATATACCCATTTAAATTTTGAATTTCTGTATTTCTCAAATTTCGTACATCCTGCCTCATTGAGGAACTATTTTTGGCAGTAATTTTACAAACATCAACAACACTCTTTAAAAGTCGATCAGTATTCAAAAATGAATCGGCGTCTGGTATGGTATTTAGGATAGTATATTCTTTGACAAAAACATGTTTAGCCTCATTGATAATCCTTTTCCATGTAAACGTTAAATTATTGCCATAAAGTAGTTCACCATTTCTGCAATCAAAAAGAGCAGTAAAAGGATTCACACAACAATTCACAATTAATTTATCCAATTGCATTAATAAAAACTTTGGATACTCGTAATGATTTGCATTCAAATTAGGAGTATCTAGAATGCATTGAATAAGTGCTGGGAAATCATTTACATTAGACTTTCCTGGATATGTAGACAATGCTATTTGTCCTCTCCCGACATGATGGACTATACCATTATTTACATATACCCCATGTGTAGTAATTCCCTCATATATGTTGGGTCTTGCTTGGTCAGACCAGTACTTATTAATCAAAGTGTTTGTTACACCCATACCATTTTGTAAAAACAAGATATTTGTATTGGGCAATATATGTGATAAATATGGTCGGATGGCTGGTAACGTTTGATACGACTTTGTTGTGACAATCAAATTTTCAATGGTATCTTTAAAATGCTGAGGTTTGACCCCTTGTACTTCAACTTTGCTAATAAACTCTTGGTTATCATCATCTAAACGTGTAACATTAATTGGGTGATTTAAAGATGGTTCAACTAACGATTCTTGCTTTAATAATAGAATTGGTTTGATTAAGGTTGGAAATTTTTGTTTCAAGTCATGAGCTACTAGTGACCCAATAGCACCTGCTCCTAAAATATGTACCTTTAATTGATTCTTGAGAATGGCACCTGACATATTAGGTTTTCCAATGGTGTCAAATGGTTGTGAGTCTTTTTTTTTTTTGCACAATTTTTTTCTTTTTACTCAACACCAAATAATACCTCCACATTTTAATTGAAGTACAAATAAACCCCAATGCTTATTGTTGGCTTGACTGGAGGTATAGCTTGTGGGAAATCCACTGTTTCCAAAGAATTAAAAGATCGGTATGGGTTGACTATAGTTGATGCTGATTTAGTTGCAAGAGAAGTCGTTTACCCAAATAAGCCAGCATTTAATAAGATAGTAGCAGCATTTGGGGATGAAGTTCCCAACTTGATAAATGAAGATGGTAATTTGAACAGAGCAGCTTTGGGACAAGCAGTGTTTGGAAATAAAGAAAAGTTAGCAATACTAAACTCAATTGTACACCCTGCTGTCAAGTGGGAGATATTTAAACAGATCATTAGGGCTTATTTCTCTTTAAACAAATTAGTTATTTTGGATGTCCCATTGTTATATGAAAGTGGGTTAAGTTTGTTATGTGGGCTAACTGTCACTGTGTCTTGTGAAAGGAATGTACAAATTGAAAGATTGTTAGCTCGAAACAACGAATTGTCTGAATCGGATGCTAACAAGAGAATTGAGAGCCAAATGTCAAATAAGGAGAGAAATTACCGATCCGATATAGTACTAGATAACTCTGGAAGTTTAGACTCGTTAAAGGAATCAATAAAGTGTTTAGTACCTGAAATGAAACCTAACCTTATTTGGTACTTACTAGATTTGTTCCCACCATTTGCGGTTACGTCAGCTTTATTTACTTTTACTATTAGAAGAATTGCAGAAAGATTCAAAGGCACTAAACCAAAATCCGATTAATGCATGTACAGAGAAAGGCTATTAATCAATATATATATGTGTATTACTCACTCTCTATTGACTTTGACGTACTCCACTGACAATATCATCAACTCTTAACAATAAACAGGCACTTTCAATAGCAGTTTTAATTGATTGTTGTTTGATCACTTCTGGTTCCCAGATACCGTAATCTTTCATGTCAACAACCTTACCATTTTCACCATCAATACCGTATGTGTATTGACCTTGTGCTTGTTTGGCTCTTAACTGCGATAACACTTTGATTGGATTACCCCCACAGTTTTGGATTAAAGTTCTTGGTATGACTTCAAAGGCATCTGCAACAGCTTGGTATGGGTATTGTTCAATTCCTTCAATGGTCTTTGCCTTTTCAGCCAATCTGACACTACAAGCCATCTCGGTGGCCCCACCCCCTGGAGACAATGAAGGTTCAAACATGACGTTTCTGGTGACAGCCATAGCATCATGTAAGTTTCTTTCAATTTCATTAAGGATATCTTTGGAGGCACCTCTTAACAACACAGTACAGGCTTGTGGGTTTTCACATTTGACCAAATAAGTGAAATATTCGTCACCAATCAATTCAACTTTGAATTCTCCACATTTAGTACCAATATCGGATTCTTTCAAATCTTCAACTCTATTTACGATAGTGGCTCCAGTAGCTCTTGCAATTCTATTGTTGTCTGATTTTTTAACTCTTCGTAAAGCAGAAGCTCCACCTTTCAAAAGATAATGTTGAGCTAAATCACTTACACCTTTTTCAGTGATCACCAAATCTGGTTTAAACTCCAAGATTTGATCACACATTAATTTAACTTGTTCTTCTTCGATTTGTAATATTCTGTTCCAGTCTTCTTCCTTTGTGATTTCAATGTTGGTTTGAGATTCACCCTTTTTATATTCCAATGGGCAATCTAATAATATAATACGTGGATTTGTTATTTCTCTTTTCATTTTAGGATGAACAACATCTTTGTTTAATAAAATACCATCTAACACTTCACTATCGGTGACTTCGCCCCCTGGAATCTTTTCAATACGAACATATCTTTTCACATCGATTTCCTTGTAATCTCCTTTTTCAACCATAACTGTTCTAACAGCTTTCAATGATAATTCGCACATTTTAGTAGACCATTTGTTGACATATTTGGTTCCAATAGAAGCTTTAATCAACTTCAACATGGCAGCATCATTTTTGATATCAACTGGAGTTGACACGTCGTGTATGATTTCCAAAGCATCTTTCAATGCTTGTTTTAAAGCTTTAATAATGATTACTGGATGAATGTTTTTCTCAATGTAAGGGAATGTTTGTGCTAAGATTTCTCCTGCTAAAATGATAACGGTGGTGGTACCGTCTCCAACTTCTTCATCTTGAGTTCTTGATAATTCAATCATTGACTTGGCGGCTGGGTGAGATACATCAATTTCTCTTAATATGGCGTGACCATCATTAGTCAACACTATCCCACCCATTGGATCTAATAACATCTTGAGCATTGCCTTTGGCCCTAAACAGGTACGAATAATATCGGCAACGGCTTTGGCTGCAGTGATATTAGCAACTTGTGCTTGTCTTCCCTGCTGTCTTTGCGTAGAAGTGTTTAAATATACAACAGGAGCTTGAATTGACATTTAGATGATTTGGTATAAACAGGTTGTCCCGTGGTTAGTTGGTTGGTATTTTGTGGGAAAATTTTTTTGCAATGAAAATTATTTTTTTTTTCCTTTCTTCGATTCGTTTCCATCAAAGAAGAAAAACACACCAAAAACTGAGTTGCGTGTAAAGCTGTTCAAAACTACTTGGTTGCCTTGCTGGAGTTTTTTAATTCATTTGAATTACACTCTTCTTTTTTGTTTTGATCTTTGCTGTCCAATTCAATAACATCCTATTACAATGGATGACAACTATATAAATTTAAACTTTAATACGTTGGATGATTTAAACAATATACCCGGGAAACTAGAAGAATTGAATGATCTACAATTGCAACTTAAAGATATCGCAGAATCAAAAACTAGTGGTAAAAAGGACTCTGTTTCGGGTTCAATTACCAAAGTCAACAAAGAAAAGTTGGAAAACGCAATTCAAAATCTAACATTAGATATCAGTAAATTTGATTTTGTTGGTGAAAATGATTGTTTAATGGAATGTGACGATTTGCTTGAAAAATACGGGCAATTACCAGTTTTGTTAGAGTTAAAAACACTCTTACAGACAAGACACAATGTGTCAACGACAATCAACAGACTAAAGAAACTCCAAACAATTGATGCAAAATTGGATATGAGTTTAAGTTTAACCGAATTGAAGAATATTTATGAGGAGATCAACAGTTTAAACGAAAAAGACAATTTACTCGAAAAGTTTAACAGTAAATTCAACAACAAGAGAGATGAATTGATGAAACAATTTCAGGAAACTTTAAAAGAAAACAAATGGTTAAACAACTCAAGTATTCCTAACCAAGCATTAACATTAATTTCCAAACAATTCAACGAGCTAATTTGTTTGCAATCAATCGTACTGATACCTGCTTATCCAGAAACTTGGTGGGGGTTAGATTTACTATTGGAGCCAATTATTACAAGATTCAATTACCATTTCAATAGTGTAAACAAAGAAACCAACAAACTCTCAAAACCTGAATGGGCGCTAGATTTCCTTGAGAATTTTTTACATGATAATTTAGGTTTGTTAAGTATAATTGTTGACGACACATTCAAACCCTTAAATAGAATAGGCACTTATGAAGTGATAACCTGTTTGTTAGTCCCATTGAGAAGTAAAGTTGAAAACATGATTGACTTGATTAACAAGAGAGTCACTGATAATGATGACACCGTATCACTTGAAAAGAATGGTAGGATCTTGTCCCATTTGGTTTTCGAATTGTCTTCTTTTGACCAGAGGATTAAAGCAAAATATAAATACAATCCATTCATAATAGACTTTGAAACTGTCCCGGAAAACATGTGGCTAGGAATCACAAGTGATATATTGTTGAATGATCTGAATCATGCTGCTAAAAAGTGGTTAGAATTTGAAAACAGATTGGCATTGAGAAGGTTTGACAACGAGATTATTAACGCATCAGACGCATTTTCAATTGACCACGATTACCAAGGTCTTAATCATGACAAAGAAATTAACTTGCATATTTTGAGGCCAACATATTCTGCATATGGTTTAGTGAAATTGATAAGCAACTTGAATTCGCATTTCCAAACATTAAATATAGTCAAATACCAGTTACAGTTTGTGTCACGAATTCAATTGGGGTTGATAGACAAATACTATGACATTATCAAGAAACATTACAAAGAGTACAATAACAAGTACAGTTTTAAAAATGCATTGAATATGATTCCCGGAGCCATGGTTGATGAAAGTATTAACAAAAACAAACCTGGAAATGACAGTACTATTAATGAACACACCAAAAACGGTATCACTTTGTTAACTGAAATTTTTTGTTCTGCCAAGTACATAAGTGATGCATTAGAGAATTGGAGTAATGAATTGGTTTTCATTCAATTATGGTCTACATATACAGGGTTATCAGCAGAATTATCTGAGGATAAAAGTATATTTGATTCTGCATTGAAGCAATATGATGATTTGGTAAATAAAATTTTCAAAAGTTATGAAGAGCTTTTTAAAAGTGAAATAAAACAATTGTTGAAAAAATATGTCAATCTAAGTGAATGGGACTCGCCAAGTACTGCTACACGGTCGGACAAGAATAGCGAACTTGAGCCATCGGCATATCTAACACCCTTGATCACCTTATTGCCACAGTATTTGGACATTATATCTAGAAGCGTATCACAATTGGATTATTTTATAATCAGCGATAATGCAGTTTCATCTTTGTGTCAGATATTGTTTGAATATGTTTTAACAAATAACGAGTTTAACCGAAATGGGATCGATCAAATGCTTGTTGATTTTGAATACATTGTTAAATTTTTGCAGTACTCGTTGAATTTGAATACACTGGATACTTACAGTGAAGCTTATGAGTATTCAAATGATACTAATTCCGATTATGTCAAGATTGTACAAGCAATTGATTTGCTAGATTCAGTTGATCCTGATATGATAACCAATTTCAAACAAGAAACACTGGACAAAAATAGTGCCCAACTTAATGAATTTGTCACAAAATTAAGATTGAAATATCAACACGAACTTAAAGAATTGACTAATTACGATATACAGAATTTATTAAGTAGAGTAATGTATTGATGTAATATAAACGATTGAGTTGGTATGAAGTATTGGTAGAGCAATATGAGGCCCTGTCATTTGTTTTTTTGCCTTGGTACTTGTAGCAATGATATACACATGCAAGACCATGCAGTATTGTTAATCGAGTACACAACATTGGCACGCCCTGTGAGTAGTTTAGCTTTGAATTTATTTCTACCTCAATCAAGGTTATAAGATTTGATATGTCTTGAGGTTATTGGGTTTAGTATAATTCTATCTGATGATGAGTAACCGAATTGGGAAATACGCGCGGCGTGTCATCAAAAAGGATAAATTTATTCATTGTTTTCATTTTCAACGTATAAAGTAATCAATAATAAATAATTAAATAATTAAAAACGGCCAAAAAAAATTTCTACTAAAGAGAAAATTTCTAAAAGAGTCCACCACTATTGATACAACAACAATTGGAAAGACGAAGTTATTGGTAGCTACGGATTCGGATTCTCATCTCTTCCAGTTTATTATAAACCCTGCCTTCATTTATCTACAAACAGAGTAATCAAAGCAGAAGCGAACACGACTTTTTTTTTATTAACTTACCACCATGTCATTGATCAGGAAAAGGGTATGTTGAAATTGAATATAACGTGTAAAACATTTGTACTTATTTTTGCTTAACAATCAATGTGATTACTAACAATACTTGCACTTGTGTCTTTAGAAATTGGAGGAATTAGAACAAGAACAAGAACAACAACATGGTTCAAAAACCCAACATACACCAGCACATGATAGTTCAGAAGTAGAACTAATTGGACGACTATATAATGTCAACGAAAAAGGAACCAATCTAGATATTCCCAAGAAATCTGTAGTAATTATTGGACGTAGTAGTTCATGTGATATTAGAATCCAAGGAATTGATGTTTCTTCAAAGCATTGTCAATTAAACATTATTCAAACTACCAATAAGCATATTAATACGCGTAGTGAATATTTAAGCATTACAGATTTGAGTTCAAATGGGATCAAAATAAATGATGAAAGTATGAGCAAGAGAACAAGTATAATTCTTAAGACAGGAGATAAAATTGCATTTGCTAAAACTGGAGGGTGCTATATTTTCCGATATATTATTAGTGATCAAGAATACAATGAGGAAGATGATGGAAATGTGCAGTTGAAAAAAAAGAAAAAGTATGCTTCATTTTTTGACGATTATATTCTTGGTAAACAATTAGGGTCAGGTCATTATGCTGTTGTGAAAGAAGCTAAAGATAAAAAAACGGGACAAGCTGTTGCCGTTAAGATTTTCCATCCTAATAAATCAGGTTTGGTGAATAAAGCCAATTCGGCACAACAACAGCAAGAAGATCTCAAATTACAACAAGAAATGAATTTATTATTGTCAATTGACCATCCTAATATCGTCAAATTCATTAATCATTATGTTGAACCAATTAACAACTATTCCGTCAACACTTATTTGGTATTGGAGAAAATGAATAGCGGAGAATTATTTCAACGAATAATTAACAAATCAAAATTAAGAATTGATGAAACAAAAGCAATTTTCCGTCAAATTTTGTCTGGTTTAAAATATTTACATGATCATGATATTATTCATCGTGATATTAAACCCGAAAACATTTTATTGGATATAACTCCAAAGACGTCGCCACACCAGAAATCGATGGGACCATGGGATAAAGATGAATTTGACATCAAAGTCAAAATTGCTGATTTCGGATTAGCTAAGTTTATTGGGGAATTGAAATTTACCAACACTTTATGTGGGACTCCTGCTTATGTGGCACCGGAAATTCTTAAACCCAATTGTCGAAAGTATAGTACAAAAGTCGATCTTTGGTCACTGGGGGTATTATTATATGTATGTCTTTGTGGGTTCCCGCCATTTAGTGATGAATTGGGTCCACCAAATATGAAGGAACAAATTTTGACTGGTCAATATGCATTTTATTCTCCTTATTGGGATGAAATAAGTGATGTTGTTTTGGATTTGATAAGTAATTTATTAATTGTGGATCCGAATGAAAGATTTAATGTTGAACAAACATTGAATCATTTTTGGTTTAATGAAAAAGAACAAGACAGTCTAGATAATAGTGAAGGAGCTGAAGAAAGTCAAATTGTCGAAGAATCAAGTTGTTTTTCATCTTCATCTCAACCTTCATCGATGATAAATGGCACTAAAAGACTAATGATAAGATCCAACACTCAACCAATTACTTTAAAAGAACAGCATGAATCACAAATCAATTTCAAAACTTGAAGCATATGGTAGGAGTTTTCTATTGACCTAGCATTAACTAATTAATTGTTTTATAATATTTACAAGAATACAAGATTTATATTACGGTCTATACAATTTTACTAGTAACTAACTTTATATCATTCAATCTAGTTTCGTGGAACGTCTTTAACATAGATTCATTATAAATTATTGAAGATTTGATGCTCTCTGGTAATTCAGACGTCTTTTTCTTCTTTTCTGTAATTGTTTCAAATAATTTATTTAATTTGCTTAAATAAATATTTGCCAGTTTCCAATTCTGTAAGGCAATATAAGCATCAAATAATCCAATTAAACATTGAACTTCATTAGGGTTCAATTCGACACCTAATTTAAACCATTCGATTGCTAAATTATAATTTTGGAAACAATTCATTTCTAAAAATCCCAAATTTATAATAGAATCCTTTAATCCTGAACTTGATGAAATTTCCCAATGATATTTACTTAATTTTGGATTAGTATTGACATATAATTGTCCTAAATAAAAATGTGATTTGACAATGAATTCATTTGAATTACCTCCACTGCTGCCACCACCACCACCAAATCCATGATTTATACACTTTTGGAAATTCAATTTCGCTAATGTTAAATTGGGGTGTTTTAAATAAGTAAAATAATAATATCCCATATTATAATATATTTGACATAAATGATCATCATAATCGTCACCACCAGAATTTTTGTTACTGGCAAGTTGAATATAGGTTTGCCAATATTCAATTGCTTGATTAGGTTGATTTAATTCCCATGATAAATCACCAGCCATTTTAAATACCAAAGGGTGATTAATATCAATTAATTGTTTAATTAATTCATTTGCATGTTGATAATCTTCTTCATCAACTATTTCTTTCAATATTTGTCGTTTTCTTACGGTTTCAAAGGCAAGAATAGTTATAGCATCATTATTACCCAATTCTGCCAGTTGTTCAATTAATTCATTTTCTAAATCTAATAAATGAACATCTATTGAATTGGTCACCTTTCTAATCTCTTGTAATAATTTTTTAAATTTCATCAAGTCATATGATGATTGGATTTTCAATTGATTTAAATTGATAGATTCTGGGGTTGATAAATTTTTGTATATATGATTCAATATTGGGATCATTTGTTTATATGTCAATTGTGAATCAATATCAAATAATATTCGATTAAGAATTCTCTTGGACGGTAGGATAGTTAATAATTCTGGTCGCTGTTCTTGTCGTTGTTGTTCGGGAGTATTTACGTAATTGTTGTTTGTTGTTGCAGATAAAGAAGATGTAGTGGAAATAGTCGCTTTCGTTGCATTTGAGCTAGCGTTCCGAAGAAACTGGCGTATCATGACTTTGTGTAGATGGTATTGGAATATCTGACGTTTTTTAGATGGTGTTTTATTTTTCACCAAATTTTTTCTACTGCCTTTTTTTTTAGCCAATCCTCTATCCAATTTGGGTGTAGATACTACAACTCCATAATTCTATACTAATATGCAAATCCAAACAACTATAATAAAACAGTGCATTCAATAAAATAAATATACAAAATACATATATATAAATAAGAATACATAAAACACAATTGATACATGAATTGACCCCTTTTCGGAGAGTTCATTTTTATTGTTACACTTAACACTTGGGGATAATGAATTGAAAGAAAAACTAAATTACTATATTATAAAATGACAAATGTTGTGTATATATATGAAAGAAATAACACAAATAAAATGATTAAAATGAAATTATAACGAAGAAGAAACGATTAAAAATACAAGACTATTGTTTCATTGGAGCAAACTTAATTTTCAAAATCAATAAAACTGTCTAAATTAGTGTTGCCATTGTTGTTATCATTTTGTTGTTGTTGGTGGTGGTGATCTTGAGAATAATGATGTTCAAAATCTATATCTCCAAATTCATTCCCCACATGAAAATCGTCAACAAAATTGATACCATTGGTGTTGTTGTTGTTGTTATTGCTAGTCTCACTCAATCCGGTGAACGTCTTGTCACTTTTAGTTAAACTTCCATTATTAATATGAGTATAGCTGGATCCACTCAGGGTAACCCCATTAGCTAGTTCAAATGCAGATGGTTCATGTGCTTGACTTGTAAACATCCCTATAATATCATCTTCTGGTGAAGTTTCAGTAGTAGTAAATCTTGTGACTCCGTCAAACAAATTATTATCGTCATCAAGAGGTGGGTCATTGGTACTACTATTGCTTGATACATTTCCATTGATGTATAACTTGGTCTCACTATTCATTTTCTTCATAGCAAATTGTGGAGAGTTTGTAGATGCAGATTCAGACGATTCATAAAACAATTGATCACTGAAAATAGGGTTATGGCTTTGACTATTTGAGCGGTTTGAATTGGTGTTGTTGTTGGTGGTGGTGGACGCTATTGAAAATGGAGATTCATTGTAATTATTGGTATAAGCGACATTGGTTTGTGATTGGTTACTACCTTTCAAATTTTGAGGTGTGAATGTAGTCGATGATGGTGTATGCTTGTTGGTGGTGGCGGCGTTGGTATCCTTTAAATCAGTTGTGGTAGTGTGATTACTATTTGAGATTGATTCATAAATGGCTGGCAAATCTTGGAAATCACCGGGAACAAATCCTTGCATGCTGGATGAATTGTCAGTTTTAGTAGTATTGAAATTATTATTGATTGCACTGGTTGGAATAGTCTCAAATGGTTGTGAATTAAAGTCAAATTGGTTGTGCGGTTGTGGTTGTGGTTGTGGTTGTGGCTGAGGTTGTTGTTGACGTTGACGTTGCTGGTGTTGCAAAATGAATTGACTTAAATATTGTAATGATAAAGTGCTGCCCACTAAAACATGTGGGATGGTATTTGAAAATGATTGGTTTTTTCCATTTGACGGTAGACTGTTGTCATTGGCAGCAAAAGCACAACTCACTTGTTGACCCTCACTAAAATCATCACAAATAGACCATTGATTGTTTGTATTACTTCCATTGAAAAAATACACCAGAAATTTGGGTTTTTGACACAAGTTTAATCTAATTTCACTAATATTGTTGTCGTCAGAGCTGTTAGTCCCGTTAGTGTTATTATTTTGATAATAATTGTTATCAAACAAAGAACATTTGACAACAGCATTCAATGGATAAAATATACGGAATAAAATCCTCGAGTTATTACTTATAGCCAGGAAAAAATAGTTTAATTCCAAATTCTTCTTCAGTAGTATGATTAATAAATCAGCATTAGACATCACTTGGTTCAAAGTGACTGGAGCTAAATTAATCAAATTATTTGTAAGCAAATTGCTTTGATGAAACCCAGTTTTTATTCTTTGCCATGATCCTACTGATAATGAACGACAATCAATAAAACAATATTTCTCATTCACTTCAACTGGTATACTTGATATGTTCTTGAGCTTGTCATTGAAATCGGCAGTAGCACCACCAGCACTACCATTGACATTAAAATTTGTCATATCAGTTGTAACAGTAGGTGGATTTGGTGTATACGTATTATATATGCCAGCATAATTACCAGGAGAATCTGTTTCTTTTCTTAACATTTGTCTTTCAAATTTTCTTTGTTTTGCTCTTCTATTTTGGAACCAAATTCGAACGGCTTTCTCATTCATTTGAGCTTTATCACTTATAAATTTTCGACGTTCAGGACTTGGGTTTGGATTTGTTTCAAATTCCGATATTAAAAATTCCAAGGCTTCTCCAGTGGCTCTTATTCTTTTTTGACCTGAACTCGCATTAGTATTACTATTTGTGCTAGTAGATGATAATGATGTTGGCGGAGTAGGTGTAGATAGATCCTGGTTCACCAGTGATGAAATAGAGTCAGGAGACATGGTTACTATATGCTAATGAAATAGTGACTCTCTTGAGATATGAGTTGCCAAGTTGGAAGATCTAGCTTCTTGGTTTGTTAGTATATATCGGGATGAATATTTGTAGGTTATACTTTAAGTGAGACCAAATGAAAAAAAATGAGTGAAAATCTTTCGTTTGAGATTTCTTTTTTCTTTTGTTTCTTTGTCTTTGATTCTCAGCCTTAGCCTCTTAGGAAAAAAAAGAAATGAGCCTTTTGTGTACTAAGAAAAATGTCGTTGAATACTAAGCCAATGACTATTTTTCTGGCAAATGTCGTGTCGCAAAAAAACAAAAATTTGAGTGTCGCTTTTCAAAATGGTCCAATAAGAAGAATACAAATTCTTGTTATATCAAATATCAACAGTTTGATGGGAATTTTGGATATACTAGGTATTATGAGGAAAACAGGTTGCTATACTTGGTGTAAAGATTTAGTATTAAGGTGGTTGTAATGCACTTGATCCTCGGAATGGTTACCAAGCTGTTTCTTTTTGTAACTCTGTAAAATTGACCTGTTTACGTAGACTCAACTACTTCCTTTTTCACTAGCAACACTGAAGTTATTCTAGGTAAACAAATTATACTTACTATCGACTAATATATGTCTGTAATTCCTTTGTGGATATTGAATTCAGACAATTGAATGATTCTCAAATTGGTATTTACACACACAAGATTGGAACGATACGATTAGACTGATGTTACAAAAAAACGATATACTATGATCCGTACTTTCTTTTATGTTTGATATTCTGAAAGATTTTGATCTCTGTGAGGTATCAATGAATAGGATATCCTTGTATGTACTGTTATGGGAGTAATATCTTGTTGAATACTTGTGTACAAGTCGTGTACTTCGTTATATCTTTTAGACTTTTTGTAGTGGAAACGAATTGAATCTTCACAACTTCAGTAAAAACTTTGTAGGACAGTTTAATAGTAATAAGTAATAGGAATAATAAAAGGAAAAAACCAGAATCAAAAAAAATATAAAAAGAAAACAGAAAAAAAAAATTAATATGTAGAGGAAAGATACATGAGAGAAATACCAAAGTATATAAATAATCTTGAAATTCACAATAGCTGTAGACCTGGGTTCGCAATCTGGTATATAATAATGTATATGGTTACTTCACACAAAAACTAGAAGCACTAAAACTTGAATTCCTTTTCCCTAAATTCTTCCAAGTATAATAAATATTATTGTACTATGTGTCTTGCCCTGTCCTGTCTGCCTTCCTCTCTCCCTCTTCAAAAAAAAAAATTGAACCGAAGAGAAAAAAGAAATTCACAAAACCGCATAAAAAAAAAAAGAAACAAAACAAAAAAAATAATCCTATTGTTTTCTTGGTTTTGTGTAATTACATAGCAGGGGTTTTTTTCTTTGTTTTTCAAGAGTGTGTGGTGATTTCCCCCCAACTGCAACATTACATAAGCATAAACACATATATATATGTAAGAGCAAATGCAAGAATACAAATACCAAGAAACAAAGGCATCGGTTAACAATTATCAGTTCACCTTTTTATTATTTTTTTTTGTCTTTGTTTGCTGACTTATATGTTTAGTAAAAAGCTTAGTAAAACAAATTGACTATTATATAGATTGGTTTGTAATATTTTAGCACCCGCATATTCTGCAACTTTTAACTTCTTGGTGAACAATAAAAAGAGAATAACTAAATTCAGAATAGTAAATGCTAAATATCACTTTTGTGCTAGTTCAATCAGTTTACTTTTTTTGTCAATACTACATTTCCACCATCATTTTCATTTATTTCCATTTTCTTCAAAGCTATTATTAGTTTTTATTGAAGTTTGAGTTCTCGGATAAAGTAAATGTAGTTGGAAGGAAGGAAATATACCATCCAGCAATAGCAAGCGAAAGTAATGTTACACAATTACTGGCAAGGGAATGAAGTGATGAAGAAAACAATAACCATATTCGTTTTGCAGTTAGGATGGAATTCTGCCCAGAACAGTAAAGAGGGGGAGGGGAAGATGAGCCATTGAGAGGGGAAGAGAGTCAAACACTTTGAACCCTTTTGCATATCTCACATTATAATACATCATTCAACATTCAACGACAATAGTCTTCAACAGGAACCTAAAAATCATGGAACCCCCCTTTCATTTGCAACAGTTTTCAAATTGGATACCCACCAGTTTTAATTTCAAAGTTTGAATCTCTCCATCTTTTTTTTTATTTGTGAAAGTAACTTGCAACCTTACACCCTGTAAATGCTTTTTTTATCTCGCGATAACAAAAAAAAAATTTTTTTTTCAATAACCCAATATTCATATGACTTGGTGAAAAATTATTCAATATTGTATACTATATTAGTCTAGATCACTTTTCTTTTTCACCGTTTTCTCTTTCCTTTTTTGGTGTCCCTTTTTTTTGACGTTACTTGGTAACTTCATAATGGGTTATGTTTGATAGTTATCACAAGCAATGGATAGTAATGAGACCATGCAAAATAATAGAAATCGCTAATCTTATAACAAAGCTGATGCATGCTGAGTTATGAAGCCCTTGAATACTCCAATTGGTTTGCCATTTTTGTGCAATATAAATGAGAAGTCATAATGATGAAATCACCGTAGTTACAAATTATCAACATTTTTTTTTGACACAAAATAAAATCAAAAGAAATAATGAAAAGGTTTTTTTAAAAAAAAAACTCTGAACAAGATCGTGTAGTTTTGTTCTTTTTGCCATTGTAAAAGATATAAAAACTCTAAACTTGACTAATTTTAATCAGTTGGTCTTGCTTAAATGTACATGATGTAGGTTTCCTTTTTTGGTTCTCATAAAAGTAAGTCAAGTTAGTCATTTTCTAGTTTATATAGTTAAAATAAGGTTCGTCTTTGGAATATTACCTCAGTCTCATGAATGGCTTTGTAAAAGATTATTTTACAATAAAATCTAGATGGACAATAATTTGAATCTTGAATTGTTTCCATTGTTAAACTCAATTATCAACACAGAAATATTCTAACAAAAAGAATGTTAAAAAAAAATAAAAATACTCATAAGCTGATCGTCCCCCCACCCCCCCTGAACTTGGCTTTTTTTTATTTTTCTCTCCCCCACCGGAACTAAGTTCCGATAACACTAAAACACACACATAACAATAATCATTGGCCCTTGGTCTTATACAACAACTAAAGAGTCTCATTCTTTTTTTAAAAAAGACTATTGAAACTAAAAGTCCAACGTTAAATTTACACGGGATCTTAAATACGGGTGTAATAAACAATAAGCAATCTGGTATCACCGAGTTTCCATCTTTGTTATTATGTGGAAACTATAACCTGCAGCTTATCACACAATCAAGTGTTTTTTTTTTTGTTCTTCCGAAAGCAATCTAAACTTTAAATAGCGTCATGACCTTATTGGTTGCAACGGCGTTTTTCAATTGTCAACTATTGATAACGTTCTGTTGATCATGATAACATTCTCTTATAATCGAACAAGAGAAAGGCAAATAAAGTCTATTTGATGATAAACTATCCTTTTCTTTCAACAACGATGCCTTTGATTGGCTAAAGTTCTCGACTCGTTTTCTGCTTTATGTTTTGGTTCGTAAAATATCTCGCACAAAACACTTTTGTGTGGTTTTCTTATTGGGTACAATTAGTCCTTAGTAAATTGCCTACTAACTTGAAGTTTGACCACAAATTGCCACACACCCAATTAGAACCAAACTAAAATAGGATTTGAATACTGAGTGTTGTTGTTTTTTACAACTTTTATAGCGGCTAAAATGACTTGGATTATCCCACTTTGAGGTTATATGTTTCAGTTGTATTACCCATTTTGTTTATGTCCTGTTTAAGTTGTACTTGTTGGCGTAGTTGCGAAGGCAAAAATCTATTATCAGGGCGGGCACAAAAGACAGTTGACTCTTTCAGTTATTGACAAGTTTCCATGTTTGATAATAAGGACCAACTTCATATGCATTGAAGATATTAGACGAGCAAATATAGAATATAAAGGCTGTTGTCATTATTTTGTAGTGTGTGCTTATATGGAAAAATGGCAACACTGTTTTCTTTTTCACTGCTGCTTCTTGGCTCGGAAAATTGGCCAATTCTAACAATTTGAATCATCATTATCTTGGATCTTCTTTATTCGAATTATATAAGCCAATTTCAGTGTTTCTAATTGATGGACACTATGATCGGCCAAACCCGTTAAGGTCAAATAATAAATAGTCGTAATCATTGTAAATTTGAAGAAAAAAAAACCTGGATCCAGACTTGTTAAATCTGATGTTTTGACGATTATCATTGAATGTAAGATCACCACCGGAATTAACAAAAAATATAATAATAATACTTTAGTTAAGGAAATCAAAAAAAGAATACAGCCATATTCGGAAATTCAAACAACCCAAATAAATGTATATTGTGATAAGAGATTTGCAAGCAAAAAAATATATGACGCCTTTTGGTATTTAGTCTCTTACTGGATGGCTGATACATATGCACAATATATTATTGTTGAAACTAAAATGGTTTTAGGAAAACCATTGGTACAGTCTACGCAAATCTTTCGAAGTTGTCCTTTGGGGGCGGGGGGTGATTATCGCTTATATTTTCTGTTCTAGGCACATCTATCCACGACTATGAAACAGATGAGGTACTTGTTGTAGGGTTGGCAGTTTATTCATACACATAGCCCCCTAAAGAAACCTATTTTTACATGCTTATAAAGGTCAACCTGGGTTCAGCAAAACTCAATCTATATGTTTTGAGTTTGGTATGTTTGACCGTCAACCCCATTAATGAGTAAGACAAAGCTTTTGAGTTTGGAGTAGTGTTGTATTTTTTGAGAAGGTAGAAAAGTATAACTACAAGTATATGAACACCTCAAGGCAGAGAGATCTACCAGAACCTAAGCCCTCTCCATCGCATTGTCTTAACACCGAGCTAGTGTTATTGTTGCTACGTCTGTTTGCACCCTCTCTTATAACACATATCTTTTATGTTTGCTGTATTATCTTCGCATGGTACCTAGGTTATTGAACTGTATTGTCAACGCGGCCACACCCCCTCCCATATACCAATCAGTTCTATTGTTGCTATCTAGTGTCAAACTGTTTCAGACTGTTGAGTATTGATACTTGATAGCGTATTTGCAAATGTTTAGGGGGTGAAACTTGATAACTAAGCACTTATTTTTTATCTATGACGTAATTAATCTTTTTTAGAAACATGGGTTGTTTTTTATATGGCAATGTTAGTTACTTATTTGACAAGAAACTGTAAAACTACAACATCTGGGAGGTTATCTCGGTTATTGTCACGGTTTGAACCATTCTTTCAAAAGCATAAAATAGATATTGATTGTACTATATGACTTATCAATAACTCTTTGTTTTTTCTTTTGTTAAGGTTGACTATTTTTACCATTTTTTGACAAGAATATTGGCTCAAAATTAGTTCCAACAGCCACACCTATACTTTGGCTCTCGACATCATTACCTGTACAAAGACACTGAACAATGTTGCCACTCGTTTTCAAGAGCTGTGGAAGCAAATAATGATATGTTCCTGAATTACTGGTTGCTTTTGCAATGGTTTTCACACACATTAAACACATTCCACTCTCACAACAAGAAAATAAATAATCATATGATTCTTGTGTTAGGTGTAGGCGATACCAATTTTCATTGCTATAGAACCTGTATAGCTTAATTATAGTATTATTAAAAACAGGCTGGTTTTAGTTTCTTCAATTTCTCTCTCGATGAACGCCTGAGAAGGCCATTTCGTTACAAGCATTTGATGTGTGGTGAAAAACTACATTTCCAGCATCATATAGCATAAAACACACTTAGCTCTTTACTTAGTTGTGCATATTACATATGTAACAACATATCGCTTAAATCTCAAATGCACAGGAATTGCATAGTTTTTCATTATGGTTGAAGACATGTTTTTACCTATTCTGCTTCACTCTTGTTTCTTTTTCTAACATTTTCATATTTAGTTTTTGAAAACATATGATTTACTCTAAAGAATCGTTCATGACTTAGGGTCGTCACACATTAGTCATCGGTTTTTTATTTACATATACATGAATATAACTGTAAAGTGATGTATCACTTCTGATCGTTTCCAAATTCGCTACTTATCACTAAATTCTTACAGTTACTAACTACACAATTACTATGTTTCAGGAGGTTTTTTTTTGAAAAAACTCTCTTTTCATTCTAGCTTTTTAGTTCAGGCGTTTAATTTTATCTTTTTCCTGAACCATTTCACCGCTTGCCATATTTCCATTAGTCAACCTCATCGTTCCATTTTCTGTAGGATCTAATAATTGGCTAACTCTTACTATTACTAGATCCTGCTCTGCATTAAGAAAAAACAATGATGCTGTGTATTGCTTAATTGTTTGTTCTATTTTCAAACAATCGGGTATTTCATTGCTGCTCCAGAGTTGTATTGTTGAAATAACATCAACAACTATGGTGCCTAAAAAATGCACCCCATGTTCTTCGCTTTTTCAAATCTACTATAGATTTTCTCTTCAACTAGATAATCAGAATCTACATTTTATAATTCTCTATAAAAAAAACCCTTATCCACAGTATTCATGGATAGGCATTCACATTAATTAATTATTAGACTATAAAAGATATTCTTGGTATATCTTGTTCACTTTTGTGACTTTTCAATTGTTATTAAATTGTTTTGTTTCTTTGGCAATTTCCGTTAATACTTGCCTATTTCGTAGCCCTTTGTTTTTTAGTATCGGTAAACTTTCTCCACCAAATCTGCACCAAATTCAAAATCATCATCCCCTTTATTTGAGCTCCCTTTATTTTTTAAATATTATTATTTTACCTGATGACAACACATTATGTGTTAGTGTTATACTATTAGATCAATTCATCAACATGAAAATCTTCTAGACCGCCTAAACAATATTTGATATCCTTCCAGGTTTTACTACTAGGATCCCACTCATTGTTGAACTGATTGATTAATTGTTCAATTAACTGATAGCTCTTGACATGTTTGATTTGAATAAAGTCGTGCAATAAGCTTCTCATATTCCATGGCAACATATTATAGAAGTTAAAATCGCCATCACTAGGTATACTCTCCATTGTGTTATAATCTGTAATTACCAATTCTCGTTGTTTACCGATTAGATTAGTTGTTTCTAATGAAAACCTGATTGCTTCTAAGTAAAGCTTGTCATCATTGAATATGGTACTGTTGTACTTCGTTGTAGTATTATTTGTTGTTTCAGTAGAATTTTCAAAACCAGTAAAAGTTGTTGTCGTATTAGTTGAAGCTCCACTAATACTATACCCCATTGCTGTACTCGTCAAGGATTCGAATTTATCACTTAAATCTCTAACCAAATCATAATCTTGATCATAACCTAAATTCTTCATCAAACAAATAATCTTCAACAATTGAGAAACGAATGGAATCACTTCACAATTGCTTATATTGTAAATATTATTATTGTTGTCATTATAATAAATATTTCTTGTTATGTTAGGGTGGCTAAATTGTATTGCCAACGACGAATACAAGGGAATAAATGGATCGTTAATCACCCCACTGAAAACAATTTTAACATTATTTTCAATCAAATTATCCATTGCATTATTAAGTTGTATGGATAACTTACTTTTAGTATTTTGATACTGGAATAGCTCATTAATTATTTCATTTTCAATTGGCGTGAATGCTCTTATGATTAATTTTGAGTTTAATCCTTTAAAGGGACCTAAAAACCCTCCATTCATACATAGCATCCCAAAATACTTGTTTCTGCTAGTAATCCCACTATCATGCTCAGTCAATAGTTTTGACAATAAATTAATGGCAATAATTGAACCAATCCCATGACTGACAAAAAATATAAACTGACTTGATTCTAGAGTTTGGATCCAATTTTTAGTGATCAATTGATACGATTTTTCAACTCGTTCATTCACTTTCCCCTGTCCTTCCACTGATAGAGTTTCTATGTCATAATCATTCAAGTCGAATTCATTGTCATTTTCCTTTAACCATGATAAAACTGATTGAGTTGCTGTTTCCACAAATGTATTGGAATTACCACTAGATCGATTCCCCATCAATGATCGTACTAATTTATTGGGTAAAAATGAATGCACTCCAATAATGGTTATCTTTTTGATCTTTTTCCTTTTCAAATACAGAACATGTTTTGGAGTTTGTTTATATAGATGATTTTCACTGGGAACGTTTATGGTATCGGTTAGTCCATCACACACGATATATGTTTTCAACAAAATTCTTAATTTCGTCATTGTGGTAATGTCTCTATAATTGTCGTCAAAACATGGAATAATTGTCAGATTCAGCGATACTCCTATATTCTTGTTGCTGGAATTATTAAATTCCTTGGTGGTTGTTAAATTTTCCAATATTTCATTAGGTGATAATGGATTTTTCCGTTTGGAGCAATTATATTCAACTGGTGTTTCTTCCGTTAATGTGCCATATACACTCAATCCAACTTTATTGCTAATATCAGTATCCAGACTGATTGATTTCTTAAACACATAATGTATTTCTTCTTTCGATGTTTCTATGGCTTGTTTAGCACGTTTGTATAATTCTAGATTAGAAGTATGTGATTCATCTTCATCGTCTTCACTATTATCTGCAGGTGTGGTCGATCCGAATACCCAATTCCACCACGATGAAGTTTGAGTAACCGTTTGATCAGAATCTTCTTTGGTACTTGTGGTTTGGGATGTGGAAGGTGGCATCAACAACGGTGTTTCTTCATCAAGTGTATTTTGTGTTGTCTTGAAATATGATATCATGCTATATGAAGAGAAATTCCACCATGTCGTCGTGCCATCCAGTTGCTGTTGATTATTAGTAATTTCCAATTCTTGTGGCGACTCGTTTGCTACTTGCTCTGGTTGTGATTCTGGTGGCTGTAGCTGTGGTGTCTCAGCTGATGCTTGTTCAATTGACAATTCAGTTCGTTCTTCTATATGTGTAGTCAGACTATTCCAAAAAAAGAATGTTCCATAAAGACGACTTTGTTGTTGTGTTTCTGTTGGTGTATGGAGTGTAGGATTTGGGTTAATTGTGCTATCAGAATGCGATCGTAGCACTATTTCTCTATTGTTATCATTGTTGCTTTTGGAAGGATCTGTTGATTCGGCTTCTGGGGATGTCATAATCAAGAATCAAATCCTAGTTGCCCTCCTTATGATGATTCTAATATTGACTAGTATTTCTGATATAGGAAAAAGAAAACTATCTCTAGTAGATTATTTTATTGTTGTTGTTAATTCTTTTGTTGGTCTGTAATCAATTAAAGATAAGTTTAAAATCAAAAAAAATTATTTTTCTGTCTCTGTAGTAAATTTGAATTATCTCAACCACACAATTATAAGCAAAGGGGGTACAATCATTACACCACAACACAACACCCAGTTTAATTTCCATGAGTTCAAATCAAGAGTGGCCCCAAGATATATTAAAACAATTGAATCTACGAGACTCTCGAGAAAAAAACCATGAGATTGATGCTAGATATTTCAACGCCTTCCAACAATTGTCTCAAAAATTGAATCAATTATCTACAACAACAAATACGCTTCTACAGGACCAATCAAGCAATTCAGAAACTTTGACAAATCTAATAAACTCTAAAGAAATTGAAAACTTGAAACTTGAAAACACCGAGTTGATAACTAACTTAAATAATTTAATTATCAATAACGAAAAACTAACACAAACAATCAATGCCAGAGATCAAACCATAAAATCATTAACCAAAATCAACGACAAATTGAATAATAAAATTGATGCATTAAATTTGGAAATAAACGAGAAAAACAAAACTATAGAATTGATTAATGATGAAGTATTGACAAATCAAATACAATTGAATGTATTGAGAAGTAAACTAGAGTTGTTGGAGAGGTAAACCCAGAAAGCATTCATCGCGTTAATTAATAGACAACTCATTTTATAGAGTATATACAACTGTATAAGATAGTAATAAAAATATCGCACTCACGTAAACACTTAATCATAATATTAATTCGTATATAATTTAGCTATTTGCTTATTTACTGGTGTCCAAGACGTATCTACCCAAGATTTTACCTTCTTCCATCAATTTGAAGACTTCTGGCAAGTCAGATAAACCGACAATCTTGATTGGGCATTTGATTAAACCTCTGGAGAAGAAGTCAATAGCTTCAGCAGTATCTTTTCTGTTACCAACGTAAGAACCTTTGATTTCAATGGATTTGACAACAGCATCGAAAACTGGAGCAGTGACTTTAGCGTGAGCTGGTAAACCAACCAAAACAACTTTACCTAATGGTCTAACATATTCAACAGATTGGTCAATGGCTTTTTCAGAAACAGAGACATTGATAGCACCGTGTGGACCACCATCAGTAGCCTTCTTAACAGCTTCAACAATATCTTTATCTTTGGTGAAATCAACGTAAGCTTCAGCACCCAATGATTTAACAAATTCACCTTTTTCGTCACCACCGTCAATAGCAACAACTCTCAAACCCATGGCTCTGGCGTATTGAACGGCCAAAGAACCTAAACCACCACCAGCACCGGAGATAGCAACCCATTGGCCAGCTGCTAAGTCAGCAGTCTTTAAGGCTTTGTAAACAGTAACACCAGCACATAAGATTGGTGCGACATTGGCTAAATCAGTACCAGCTGGAATTTTAGCGGCTTGGACAGCATCAGCAGTAGCGTATTGTTCGAATGAACCATCGTGAGTGTAACCAGACAAGTCAGCTTCACCACAGTTTGGTTCAGCACCTTGTTGACAGAATTCACAGCTCATACAAGAACCGTTCAACCATTTGATACCGGCAAAGTCACCGATTTTCCATCCTTTGACGTTTTCACCCATACCGACAACGACACCGGCACCTTCGTGACCACCAACTAATGGCAATTTGGTAGCCAATGGCCAGTCACCTTTCCAAGCGTGTAAATCAGTGTGACAGACACCAGAGTATTTGACGTTGATTAACAATTCATTTGGCTTTGGAGTTGGAACTGGGTAATCCTTGTAGACTAATTGACCACCATTGGTATCAAAGACAACGGCTTTTTGAGTTTTTGGGATTTGTTCAGACATAATTGTTTTTGTATTTGTTGTTGTTGTTGTATGACAATAACGTTTGTTGTTGTTAAACTGATGAAAAAAAAATAATTCTGGAGAAGATAAGACCAGGGATGAATAGGTCCTTTTATACAGTTTTCGGAGCACAGTGGATCCAGACAATGTCTTTGCCGTGGTGGCACCTGCTGTTGCTGTTGCTGTAAAAGATGCAGCTGCAGTGGTAGTGGTGAGACTCGCACCTCTGAAAATTCTGAATAAGCTTGCTTGCATGACGAGAACTCGGAAAAAAAAAGTGCGGGATTATCCTTTTTGAGCTATTTTGGCAAATTACAAAAGGGGATAGGGGGGGGGCACGAGACGGAAACTCTTTAGGCAATACTTGCTACTATAATGTTTGAGGCACTGCCGTTTCGAACAAGAAAAATTTCAATTTGATTGGCCACGGAAAGTAATAATTTAGAAAACACGTGTAAAATTTCTGGGTGGTGTGGTGGTGGTATTTGTGTATAATTCTTGTACGAAGAATGATAAGGCGATATAGCTAAATGATCTATTTACCTGGTGATTTCAACAAATTTGCAACTCATGATTTTCAATTTTTGGACAATTAGGTTTTTTTAAATACAAAGACTACAAGCGCTATCAATTACTCAGTTTTGCCTACTGTTCTTGTGGTTTATTTTGTTTTGGCTAGAAGATTACTCATTCATCTACTACCCAACAATGCCAATACTCCTCTTTCTCGCTGGCTTTGCATTGGGTCTCTATCAAATATTGTAAGAAATAATTGTTTTTTTTTATCTTAATCGTACGATGGAGATAGTTTACGGCAAATTAGTTGAAAGAAGAGTGTTTTGGATATTTGACGGCTCCATCTCAACCGTTGAATCCTTTGACATGTCGACAATAATGGGTTTTGTTTTTTTTTTCGGACTATTGTCTGAAATTTGTTTAGAGAAGTTTAGATTTGACTTTTCGTCACTCAATAAGCTTGTCCGTGCACATGACCTTTATGAAAATTTAAGTCTTATACTAACTAACTAACTAACTATCAGTTGCAGATAACATCTGGCATTGAAAAGAGGCTCAATGATTCTAAAACTTATCCGCTACCAGCTTCCGGAATAATTCGGAGACGATGGAGAAGAAAAAACTAAAATAGAATTAACAATGGACGAAAAAAAAAATTTATAATTTTAAAATCAGCTGATGCTCACAATTATTCAACTCAACAATAAAAGTGGGGCGGGGGCAAATGAAACTATGACCAATGGTCTATTGTATGGGCTTTTTTTTTTATTCATTTGTTAAAGCTTCAGTTGATGTCCATGTTGTCAATTGATGTTTCATATTAGCATAACTTCTGGTAGACGATTTGTTATACCATTGAATTGATTGGTTTGTTTAGAAGTGTTGGGTGCTAGTTTTACTAGTTCTGTTTCCTCTACAATTGTAACTGTGATTCCTCTAGAAAAGTGTGAATTCTCGCTTAATATCATCGTTCATTTATATGAAAAGTGTTTTTTTAGTTGAGCTTTCAAGTCTAATTCTACTGCTACTGCCTCGTATAAGTAAAACTGTTGTTAACTGTAAATATAATCAGAATTGCTGTTGATAAAGATGCAAAAAAAATTGGTCCAGTATTTGGACAAAATATTTACGAAAACCACAAAATTTTGCAATTATTCCCGGTAATTTTCCTATTTGCAAATTCTCTAACATTTATTAGTTTCTACAATATACAATAATATCGCCATCTCTTCTACTGTCCCAATGGAAAAAGCTATTGTAAAACCTTTGGCATTCATAATACTCTCTGCCCAAGTAGTCATTCATTAATGGTTCTAACGGTTCAAATACAACCAATTGTTCTGTTTTCGGCAAGTCTTTACCCAAATGAGTTTGCAAAAACAGTTCAGGCGCATCGTAAAACTGATCTGATTGGTCTCTATAGTGCCTTATTTCTTCCATACTGGGTTTATTCAAATGTAATGGAGGTTCACACGCCAAGAACCATGAATTGGTATCCAAATTAGGGTTATGAAAATAGCTTTGCCAAGGTGTTGAATGACATGGAGTGATAAATCCGACTGATGGCGTTTGTTGTGTAGCTAGATATTTTGTCAAATCAATTACTCCTCTTTCGTGAACATTAGTGAAGAATAATCCAATACAAATATTAAGAAGAATCCCAATTAGCACAAATTTGGGTTTGAATTTGACATATCCTCTGGCTGTAAAATAAAGCAAAATTGGATGAATAGGATAGATGAATCGGAACTCCTTATGCTGTATTAATGAGAATCCAATAATATAAAATAACCCAGTAAGTAAAAGTATATTTTTCTTCAAGCCGTATATCATTAATGGCAAGTATAACATCAACATCAAAGGGATGGCTTGGAAAATGTAAAAATGCCATGGGGCAGTTCCATAGAAAATTGACAAGTTTTTGAAAACATTAAACTCAAGAAAATTGTACAACGGGAAAGTCAATTTTTGATAAAAGTAATAATCAAGTGCAGTATTTATCAATAGTATTAGTACCACTTCTAAAAATGACAATGCAACCCACTTAAGAGTTATTCTTATACTAATTAATAACCAAATACCTAAGGGGATCCAAATTAAAATATTTGTTGGACGTATAATACAACTAACAAATCCAAAACCTAGACTGATATACCAACGCCCGTTAATTTTCTTGTTCCATGGCCAAAACCGTAATGCCAACACGGTGAAAACCATTTCCAAATTATTTGAAAATGACCTTGTAATAACATACCAATTAAACGGATTGAACAACGATAACATTAAAGTGATCCAAGCCAATTTTTCACTATCGTAGACAATAATAAACTTGTATAGATTATACTCTCCAATCGCAGCAATCAATGCATTTATTACTTTAGGAGATATACACACTAGGGTTGTGTTATCACCTACTAATTTATACCCCAACACATAGATCAAAGGATGTATAGCTGATCTCAATTGTTGTTTCCATTCCCAGGTCAAGTAACCGTATCCATAAACAAAATGATGTGCTGGTTCCAAAGCTTGGAAAAACTCATCCGCTTGGAAAAATGTTTCAATTGCAAAGGAGTTAGCTAGTCGAAATATAAATATAAAGGCAAATAGTTTATAAGATGATAGGACAGTTGATTTCGTCATTGGCAATGCAAATAGAATCCAACGGGAAAATGTAAATTAGTTGAGAAAAAAAAAAAAACCTTAGCGTGGTCGTTTCAATAAACTTAGTGGCTCCACATTAAGTTAACATGCCCACACCATGTCTAGAGCAGTTTCTACACCATCTTGAGAAAAGTCATTTGTACTTGTCTATCGATAACACTAAACAAGCCAAAAAGGAATGCCTCGAATCGATAAAGATATTAAACTCAATAGCCAAAACAACTCCATTACCCGAGATCAAAGTTCTTTCACAATACACATTAAACCATTACGAGTCATTAGATAAACCAAGAACAATTTCCGATAAACTTGAATGGATTTCTTCAAAATTAACACAGGAAACTTTCTTTCCACCTGTTATACAGTTTAACGAGAATTTCACTTCCCACAATGAATTGTTTGTCGATACCACATCCCCAATCCAAGATAATGATAATAAAATATTCGAAAAACTACCGAATAAATTAGCCAAATTCGAATATATTGAAATTCTGAATTGGAACAATGATATCACTCACTTGAAAAACTTGTATCAGGATATTTTGCCCAACTGTTCGTTTGTCTCATCTTTCCTTGCCATAATCGATGCCAATATTCCAATAATTGACACAATCACACCACAAAAATCATCCCAAAAGTATAAAGTTTCACTACGATTTAATGGGGCACTAAGAAACGTAATTGTTGATAGCAAATTCCCAATAATGCCGAATCTGCGTAATTTGATCATAAAATCATATAGCGATACAGAACTTTATTGGCCAGCACTAATAGAGAAAGCATATTTGACGATAATGGGGAATGGTTACAATTTCTCAGGCTCAAATATGGCAAATGATGCTTATGTTTTGTCTGGTTGGTTGCCACAAATTATAAAATTGAGTAATGGACAATTACCAAGCAACATAGATGACTTGTGGCGTTTGAGAACTCAAGGGAAAGTCACCATGGGTATTGGGACTGGAACATTAAGTAAACAATTAAGTTCACAATTGCATTTGGTGAGTGGCCACGATTATGTTATAGATAATATAAAAGATGGTGTTATAACAGTTAAAAATCCTTGGCTCGACCCTAAGGATAGAGTTGTGGAAATCAAGAATTTTAATCATTTCAAGTATCTCTATGTCAATTGGAAACCAGACCATAAACCTTACCAACACTATTTTTTATATCAAGCAAAACCCAATACGTACAACCAACCACAATTTACAATAAAGTGTATGGAGGAGACGTGGATACTCCTTGAACGGCACTTATCCGAAACACTGCTGCTGCCGCTGCCGCATTGGATGGATATGAATGTTTTTGAGACCGAATATAAGATTATTACCCCTCTGCAATACAAAAAGTACTTGTCTGTGGAAACAAATAATCGTTTACAATTGATTAAATTGAAACCAGGAGTTTTTACTATTGTGATTTCTTCAAATAAACCTTGCAGATTCACACTAAGTTCATTTAATGCTATGTTCAGCAAACTGAAATACAAGTATGACTATACTGAGACTGTGAATGGAGAATGGAACTCAGATATCAATGGTGGGAACTGGGCTATGTCCACCTACATAAATAACCCACAATACGATATCATTGCCAAGCAAACGACTGAATTAATTATGGGTATGCATGGCCAAGGCCAAATCAATTTCCATTTATTCCATAGTAGTAGTGATAGTATGGGAGAACGAATACAAAATTTTGACAAGACAAAATTGATCAATTATCAAAATTATAACGCTTCGTACCAATCACTGTCATATAGGTTAACTCCAGGACACTATAAATTAGTTGTTTCAGAATACTATAGAAGCATAGGGACTTATCAACTAGTTCTTAATTCCAGTGAGCCAATCACAATCACAAAAATTCCACCATTCTTGGGGTTGTATAACATCTCAAAATCATTCAATTGGGATAACACTAATAGATTCAAACTAAAATTCGAAACTACAGGTTATAATTCAAAAGTAAAGATAAAGATCGCTTATTTCAATGGAGAGTCAGACTTTGAATTACAAACAAGTTATCGACCAGCAATGAGAGCTTCCTTATTCAACTCCCAAACTAAACAACCAATCCAAATCAATGAACAATTTAATGATTCCTTATATGGAGTGTTTTTACATGAGATTTTACCACTGCCAGAAGAGTATATTTTACTAATTGAAAGATTTGAAATTGGATACGGAAGATGTGTGGTTGAGATTGGCTGCAATAATAAAGTGATATTAAAATAGTAATTAAGTTTTGTATATGGTCGTGTATAGAATTTCAAAAAAATGTGTATGTGGGCGTGTCCAAGTGTCCAATTTGTCACTTTTGGTTTTCCCGCGTTCTGTCGACGGCTCCCTTTTTTTATTGACAGGTTGGTTGTTAGGATTTTTTTTCAATCAAACTCAACTCAGACTGTGCCTCTTACTTTGATCAACACTAGCCCAACTACAATGAAAACCTCAATCATACTTTTTATGGTCACATTGTGGTCATTAGTACTTGGTGGTCTTACAAACAATGAATTGTTAAAACTTGTTAAAAATAGAAAGACCAAAGTGTTAGAATTGAATGATGAAAATTTCGAAAACATATTGAATGGTCAAAGAGATTATCACTTGATTGCATTATTAACTTCAGAAGCTCCCAATCTCAATTGTGTTTTATGTCGTGAATTGGCTCCTGAATATACTATTGTTGCCAATTCTTGGTTTCAAGATCATCCAAATGGTGTAGCTGAAGTTGAATTGACTGAACAAGAAGAAAAAGATGGGAAAAAGCAACCTAAGAACATCTACTTTTTCAAATCAGAGTTTAAAGATTCTAAAAAATTGTTTTCAGTATTACAATTACAAAACATTCCGAAAATGTTTTATTTCCCACCTACAAAACATTTGGGACCAAACAATTACTTGAGAGAAAAAGTGGAATATCAATTTTTCCATGGTGACCATAAAGAATTGTTGAAAAATTGGTTAATTGAAGTGACTGATCATAGATTCAATTTGTACATTCCTGTTAACAAAACTAAAATTGCCATTAATGCCATTGGAACGTTTATAGTAGTGTTATTGTTAAGAATTTTTTCAAAACAGGTTATTCAAGTAATTACTTCAAGAGTTATTTGGTGCGCTGCTTCAATTATCAGTGTTATATTATTTACTACTGGATACATGTTTAACCAAATCAGAGGAACTCCATATGTCATGGAACATCGTGACGGTAGAACAGAATATTTTGCCCCAGGCCAACAATCACAATTTGGAGTGGAAACACAAATAATGTCGTTTTTGTATGGATTTTTAAGTATTTTAGTGATTGTTTTAGTCAAACGTGCACCGGAAATTAAAAACCAATCAGCAAATTTGTTCCTTGTTGCAACTATCAGTTCATTGATCTTTGTTCTGTTCAGTTTGCTCTTATCCATTTTCGGTGTTAAAGGTGTTGGGTTCCCATATAGATTTATCAATTTCTTATAACCACTGTAAGAGCCACGCTCCTTTATAAACAAAAATATACACATATAAATGAAAAAAAAAAGAGGCAATGATTCCGTTATACTTGATCCTCTAGCTTGTCGACTCTCATCTCTATACTTTCAGTCATTTTCAAACATCTATCCAATCGTTTCCGTAGTTGCTTAATTTTGTTAAATTGTTCTTCCAATTCCTTTTCATTGATGGTATTATCATTTATTATGGATTTGAAATTACTTAATCTCTCCTCTATAATTTTCAATCTTGTTAATAAAATGAGTTGTGATTGATTCAACAGTTCAAAATTCTCATTGAGATTGTCTAGTGACCCGCTTAGTAAAGCATGTGCCGTTAATTCTATCTGATGAAGATCGTTATGAAGATCGCCACTCATGGTAGTATCGTAGATAATGGAATCAGAAAGTACGCGTTGAAATCCTTTTGCTGTATTGTCTTTTGTCTATCTTTATTGTTGTGTCCCTCGTTTAAAGTTGGATTGAAGCAATGGAGAAAGAAGAAAAAAACTTCACATGCTAAATTTAACTCAATCGCTTTTTCATTGATTGTAACGGAGTTGACATTCAACTTTAATTTCAACCAAAGACATTCAACTTTCAAATTCCAAATCACACTATTTCTTTTAATAATTACCATTGTTATTCACAATAGTTAATCAGCTGCATATAAGCGAAGGAATAATCGTTTTCGTCAACTGCATATTTTAGTTTTTGGGGGAAGAAATTTTTTACAACTACTTAAATACAACACTAAATCATGCTGGAAAGTTCACTGGAAACTGAAATTTCCAAAATTCCATTAGTCATGACGAAGGAACAATTGGATAATATTGAACACAAGATTTTGTATCGTCAAGTCAAGTCAGTCAAAGCTGGAGATATTGAGCGATTTAAAATCCATTTCACACCACATGCTGAAGGAGATGAGGTAATTATTCCACCTACATTATGGGTGAAAATTAGAAATACCGAGCCAGTATCGAAAAGAGCAATATATTTAGCTGGACCCTATATATTGTACGTTGATTGTCGACTGCTGGATTATGACCCAAATGTGAAGTATTTTGTGACTGCAGACCAACCAGTTTTTGAACCTCAATTACTTGCTGGACAATCGTTTTACATACAATTATCATGTCATACTTTGAAAAAAGATTACTCATGGATAGTAGACGTTGTGCCACAAATAATATTTAATAACACTATATCGATTGATTTTGAAATTATGATTGGGACATCCAAACAAATCTTACATGAAGCATCGTTCCCTGAAAAATCAGTTCCATTGTCAGATAAAATAGGGTGTTTTAATGAATTATTGCATGTATATAACTGGGACACATTGGATCTTTGGAATTTGCCCGTCATGAGCCCTGACAAGCCAAAACATTTAGTGATATTAACTCATGGACTACATTCGAATGCAAGCTCGGATATGTTGTACTTGAAGGAACAGATTGATCGAATAGCAGAATTAAGAAATGACAATGAGGAAATTGTTGTGAAGGGTTATTTTGGAAACATTGGCAAGACAGAACGAGGAATCAAATATTTGGGTAGTAGAGTGGCAGAATTTATTATTGATTTAGTAACTGAAAATGAACTGTTCAATAATGGTAAAGTTAAAAAAATCTCTTTTGTTGGTCACTCATTGGGTGGATGTGTGCAGACATTTGCTATTGCTTATTTAAAAGTAAATTTCCCTTGGTTTTTTGATGTAATTAAACCCATCAATTTTATAACATTGGCGTCACCATTATTAGGTGTCGTTAATGAAAACCCATTAGTGGTAAAATGGGTGCTACTGGCAGGATTTGTTGGTAATACTGGTCAGGAATTAGGATTGAAATATTTGGAAAATGGTGCAAAACCATTATTGTTATTGTTACCAGCTGGCCCTACTCACGAGGTTCTTAAAAAATTTATAAGAAGAACCGTGTATGCCAATGCCATTAATGATGGCATTGTTCCCTTACGAACTTCTTCATTAATGTTTTTGGATTATAAAGGGTTGGCAGAAATTATTAATTCAGAAGAATTAGCTCAGAGTGATGAAACAGGGAAAATACCTGAATCAGTTGAACTGGCAAATAAATTCCTGGCAGTGCAAACTTTTCTAAGTTATTTAATGCCTCAAAAACAAACAAGTCAAGAGTATAGACGATTTCAAACTCAAGATGATAAAGTAGTGGAGGACCATAAGTCAGATGGGAAGGCTATCCCAAATTCTACTTTTCTTGATTCTGCCGCTTCTTTGATTTTACCACCGCTTCCTTCAATGAAATATATTGTGGATCCCTCAACTAGAGAAAATGTCATAATTCACGATAAAGTTTATTATGAAAAAGATTTACCAGAAAGGGATCTTGATGTTGAATTGGATTCCTTTGAATGGCTCGAAGAGGAAATTGCTCGAGAATATCATAAAAATATGGGGTGGAGAAAAGTGGTTGTCAAGATTAAGCCGGATGCTCACAATAATATAATAGTGCGTAGGAGATTTGCTAATGCTTATGGATGGCCAGTTATTCAACATTTAGTGGAGAATCATTTTGGCCCAAACAGAACTGTTGATTCCAAGATGATTGACAGTGCCATTGTGGATCTGGTGAGTACCGATTCATTAGATGAAGAAAATGGGTTGACAAGAATCATATCAAGAGATTTGATTAGTAGGCAGAATAAAGAGATTGATGATAATGTCAGTGAAGAACAACGACCCGAAGAATATCCACATGAATGGATTAATTCTGAACATAATGGTGATTCGGTGTTTGCTGTGGGAGTGACAGGATTATTAGGAGAAGTTGCTGATATGGTTGGAGGATTTAGAGATCAAATTACAAAATACAGTTTAAATCCTCCATCTTTACCAATCATTGGAGAGATTCCATTTCCTGCCGCTTTAATGGCACCAACTGATACCAATAATGGCAATACAAAATCTGAAGAAGAATTAAATAAAGACTTGAAATTGTCTAATGGAATAATGAATGATTTTATATAGGTACCTCCCAAACCATGTGTAACGAATATTTTGAAATACATACATACATTCTATGAAAACTATAGATTCTATTCGTTAATTTCTGCATCTTCTTCTCCTTCTCCTGCTTCTTCTTCTTCTTCTTCTTGTATGGGGAATAATTCATTTATTTTCTCTATTATACTTTCTGAAGTTTCTTCACCAAATCGATCTTCACATTCTTCAACTAAAGCATATAACACCACTAATGATCTTGGTAAACTATTAACAATTTGTAATTTTTCAACTTTCATTAATTCAAATTGATTTAAAAATTCCATCAATTGTTTAAAACTTTTAGTTGATTGTATTAAACTACTTTCATTATTTTCTAAACATGATAATACATCTCTAGTTATGATTTCTAAATTGATTCCACATCCTGTGAAATGATGTTTATTTTTTTTATTCTTCATGAATTTTTCATCATTTGGGTTAAACGACCAATTGTATTTCTTTTTAATATTTTGTAAATGTTGTAATACTTCATAGTTTGATAAAAATGAATCTCTTTCCGTTAGTACTTTCATGGTTTTATATTGTAATGGTTTGCATATTTTGAGATGACTTTTGGGATTGTATGTGTAATTTTTTTTTTTCGTTCTTTCTTTCTTTATATGTGAGAAGAAATATTTTTGGTGATTCCATTTCTTATCAAACTTCTTGGAATTGGTGTTGATGTGCTGTTTCCATTACTGCCATAAACAGATCGAAAGGTATTTATTTTGATTTTTATAATACTTATAGTGAATATCAAACTATATAACTAGATAAATTCTTCAATTGACAGAAGTTTAACAGAACCTTACTTTACTACTGTAGTTGCTAAAGTTGACGAGTTTCTCCACATTGTACTACTATAATCAATTGAATAATTTCCAATTGTGGAAGTTATAGGCTCAAATGAATGAGTAGGTTTATCAGTTGGTTTGTCGACTGACTCCTTATCTGGTTTACCAGTTGGTTTATAAATTGGTTCGTCCTTTGGCTTGTCAGTGACTTCATAACCTGGTTTGTCGACAGATTCATCAACAGGCTCATCATTTGAAGTTTCTGATTTGTCATCAGGCTTCTGATTCGAAGATTCAGGTGTTTCCGTGGTAGTGACCTTTTCAGTACCGTGCTCACTCGTAGTATTAGGTTGATTTGGTTTAGAAGAATACTCTTGATTGAATCCATCTTCAACAGCATGTGTTGTAATTGTAACTTGATTTTCATACGAAGGTTCAGTTGTTTTTGCCTCATTTGTAGTTGTGGTAACAATACAAATATCTCCATCATCATTAACAGTAATTGTATTGTAAGCAGTCACTGTTTCTGTTTTCGTAATTTCTTGAGTCACTGTCAATGTGACCGGAGTAGGACAGGTGGTGATTATAATACAATCAGTATTAGTACCATCTATAGTTTTATAAATTGGAATGTTTTCCGTGGCTATTGTTTTCTGATCACCATTAGCAGTACTGCCGGCATGACCATGTCCTCCCTCAGCTTTATCATTCAAAGTTTTAGTTTCATCACAATTGGTATCAATAAAGGTAGCAACTTTCGTAATGATGGCGGTACCAGCATTTGTAGTAGAAGCAGGAGCAGCAGAAGCGACAGTGGTACCAGTACCCGTATTACCCTCAAGCCCACCTTGGTCAACTCTAGTATTTCTATTATTTTCAGTGTGGTGTAGGTAGTCATAACAAGTATCATAAGGACAGAATGTAGTTGTAGTTTCTCCAGATGGGAATAATTCAATTGTTGTTGAAGGACACCAAATGTATGTTAAAGTTTGGTTATGGACATTGAATGTTGTTGTTTTGGTACATTCAATTGGCAAATAATTACATGAAACATCGTTCCATGAATGGCCATGGGAATGTGTTTGAGTAACTTCACAAGTAACTGGCATTTGTGTTGTCATTGGATGAGTTGGTTCTGGATGATGCTCTGTTGTGTCATCATTATTTGATTCAGTTACTTCAGCATTTTGATTAGAATTATTATCGTGCCAAGTACTATTATCCTGGGATACACTATCAACAATGGAGGTTACTGATACCTCAGATGATACCTCAGATGATACATCAGATAAAATATACGAACTCCATGGTTCACTCAGGGTTGTAGGTTCACATTTAAAAGATGGTCTTCCACCAGACTTGTCAAAAATACACAGTTGTTCTGGACAACTAGTCACTGGATAAATGTAATCATAATAATGAACTGTAGATGTGTCACAATTGTAAGGACAATAAGTTTTGGAGGCAAAATAAGTACAACCATATGGAACCGTAGGTGGGAAATTTGGTGGGGGTGCAACCGATCCAGTTGGACAACCATCGGAAAAAGTCACAGTAGTAGTATATTCATCAGTTGAAAAAGTTAATTCACAATTTGAAATTGGGGTTGGACGAGGATAAAAATAGGTGTTATCATCTAGTGGATGAGCAACAGACGGAGAAGCAATTAAGCTTGATGAAGTAGAATGAATTGTCAATGATAATGAAGAGTTCACCAACAATCCTAAAGCATATAAAAGTTTTCGTTTAAGCATAGTTTTTTGTGGGTATCAATATTGGTATGGTTTATTGACTAGCTTCATGGAAACAGATGATTTTGCTGGGTTTATATATGATGGGGGAGCTACAAGTTATGGTATTAGTCATGAAATAATCTTTTTGCAGCTTAATTTCGTATCTCCCTTATTTTCCTTGATCCATGACCATTGCATGTGGCTTGAAAAGAAGAATCCATAGCACTATGAATTATAACGGTGACAGCGAGATAAGTATGCCAGATTATCCGAATACAAGATATTCCAAGAAAAGATGTACTAAGCCATGCCGTACTGGAGAAGTTTTAAGATATTAATGTATCCCCATCAGTTTACAGAGGTATCAAAAAACTAATGGAGCTTCTAGAAACAATATCTACTTCTAGAGCAATGAGACATGTAAAGTTAAATTCCCATTCCCATTTGCGGAATCGATTAGAAATTGCAAAACTAGCTAAATCATTTACCAATAATAAGATACCAGAGAGTTTCAAATCGGATGTGTTTTTTAAAATCTCACTCGCCAAGATTCTGAGCCGAGCCATTAGTTTTTGATTTATTCCGATGCATCCATATTTTGCATCCCTTAAACGTTTCTACAAACAAATAAATTGCATTTTTGCAGCTTTATCCTTGACACTAATGACGTAGTCTAATATTATATGAGACTGGGCTTTAATGTTCTCCAATGAATTCCAGAATCACAATTTAGAAATCAATAAACTTTAGGAAGAATAATTGGTAGATATTTTGTATCGCCAAGAATTGGTATTAATTCTTCGGCAAAACTATCAAAATAAAACAAGAAAAAGACTCCCCATTTACAAAAAAATATATTGATCAAAATCAATCTGATCATCTCTGTATGTCACTTGACTGACCTTGGTAGTCATTGCTTGAATTATTCTCGATTGGTAGCTTTAGTGGATAAATCATAGATTCAACTGTTATAGTTTTTACATTCATAAGCTAATACTACTATCATAACTCTTGAAAGAAGGTCATTTAATGATTTATCCCTACTTCTTTGATGATTTTCATTTCCAATTTAACTTTCATTTGAATAGAACGTATCATAACCCAAAAACGAAACTAAAAATTTGCTTTAGTACTCAATTTTTTGTGTTATCATTCTTTTCTTGTTCCTTCCTTCCTTCCTTCCTTTCTTCCAATAAGCTAATTGTTTTATTAATAATGATGGAGATCCTTCTCTCTTTCTCTTTCTTCTCTCTCCATTAGGACAAAAAAAAATTAATTTCAATTGATAAACAAATTAACCAATTAATTAATTAATTAATACTCTCTCCACTTTTCTTATCATTACTTCAGAAAATCATTCCTCTTTTGCATATACACATACATGTCTGAATCACCATCACAACCACCACAAAAGAAACATAAACCAACAACTACTCGTCCATCATCATCATCTTCATCCAAATTAACACGAGCGATATCAGCATGTAAACGATGTCGAACTAAGAAAATCAAATGTGATCAAAAATTCCCTCAATGTGGGAAATGTGAAGTTAATGGAGTTGAATGTATTGGAGTTGATCTGGTTACTGGTAGAGAAATCCCAAGATCTTATATTGTTCATTTAGAAGAACGAGTGAAATTTTTAGAAGAAAAACTACGATTACAAGATAGATCAGGTTTTGTTGATGAAGGTGTTAGTAGTACACCACCTGGCAGCAGTACTATTAAAAAAAAGAGTAATGAAATATCAATTAATGAACCATTAATTAAAAAAGAAAGTCCTTTGATTAATACTAAACTTGATTCAATTGCATTTTCGAAAATCATGTCTACGGCAGTTAGAGTACAGAATAGATTATCTGATCCAAATATTAAACCTGGTAATGGTAATGTTAATCTAGGACACAATTCCACTACCACAAATGAAAATGGGATTGACATTAATAATGATATTTCTCGAGCAGTCTTACCCCCTAAATCAACGGCCATGCAATTTCTACGAGTGTTTTTCCATCAATGTAATTCTCAATTACCATTATTCCATCGTGAAGAGTTTTTACGAGATTATTTTATCCCTATATATGGAGAATTTGATGAATCAATATCACTTGCCTCCAACAATACTAAAATTAATAAATCATTTTTTAATAGTAGTAGTAGTGATGGAGATAAAACCCCTTGTTGGTTTGATGTTTATAAATCAAAGATTCAACAACTTTTAACCGAAAATACCCAAAATGATATTCAAACCATTGCTAATAATATAATCCCACCCTTGAAGTATCGGAAACCATTATATTTTCTTAATTTAGTATTTGCGGTGGCGACTCTGGCTAATCATTTACGTTATCCCATCCATATTTCTGAATCATTTAGATTAGCAGCAATGAGATTTTCTCAAGATGTTGATAATTCAATTGATCCATTGGAACATTTACAAGGAATATTATTATATGCTGGTTATTCAATTATGAGACCAACAAATCCTGGAGTATGGTATATTATGGGAGAAGCATTAAGAATATGTGTTGATTTAGATTTACAAAATGAATTGAAAACTAAATCGAAACAAAATTTTAATATTGATAATTTTACTAGAGATAAACGACGTCGAATATTTTGGTGTTGTTATTCAATTGATCGACAAATTTGTTTTTATTTGGATCGACCATTTGGTATCCCTGATGAAAGTATTAATACTCCATATCCTAGTAGTTTAGATGATTCAAAAATTATTCCTAATGATAATTCCACTGATTATTATTATTATAAAAACCACCACCACCACCACCACCACGATGATGATAATGATGATAATGAGGACGACATAAATTTCAGTTATAAAAATGTTTCGTTATTATTTTTCAAAATTAGAAAGATTCAAAGTCAAGTAACAAAAATCTTGTATACTAAT